>Ga0079226_10000663_pt1 | contig 24894 bp, 31 predicted proteins | sample Poulit2014_FD_76345 | JGI IMG/M metagenome (GOLD analysis project Ga0079226, IMG submission 76345) | Agricultural soil microbial communities from Georgia to study Nitrogen management - Poultry litter 2014 | ecosystem: Environmental > Terrestrial > Soil > Agricultural land | place: USA: Georgia...
TGATCCCTTTAGATCTATGAATGAATTAAGTGTTTCAGACATGGCGCGCGCTCTATACATCGGCTATGAAGTAGAACCGAAATACTGTGTGGGGAAATGGGTTGTTGTAACAGATGGATTCGAAGAGATTGGAAGGATCTCAAAGATTACCAAGGTCTCTGGCAGGAGTGTTCTACTAGAAGGCGTGAACAATTGTTGGTGGGAGTTTAGCCAAATTCGTTACGCCACCGAACAAGAAATAGCTGCCGAAAAAGGTCGGAGGTCAGAAGTGAAACTAAGCGAAATATTACATGATTTAACCATTAAAGAAAAACAAAGATTACGCCAAATATTAAATAGTTGAGGTGATACCAATTAAACAATATCTCACACCAGAAGATTACGAAATTGCAGAATCTAACGGCATAAGCGAACGGCTGGTATACGAGCGTTTTTATATTAATGACTGGACGGCAGAACGTGCCATAACGCAGCCGGTAAAACGTAAAGGGAAATTAAAAAAGTTAGTAGAAGAAGCTCACTCTAACGGAATAATGATATCCAGAAGTGGGATGCAAGCAAGGATGAGAAAAATGTCCGATTACGATGCAGTTAATACTCCGTTAAGGGAATCATCAAGTGAGTACGTTGCTATAGCAGAAGAGAACGGCATAAGTAGGCAAGCGTATTATTCCAGAAGGAAACGAGGTTGGGATAAGGAGTTAGCTAGTACTTGGCCTGTTGGTAAGAGTAGGAAGGAAGTTGCAGTTAAGCCAACTGCATCAGATGACTTATCGGAATCCGAGATTGCCAGGATATTAAACATTGAGGTGGGTAGTCCGCATAATTCGTGGTTCTAAAATAAAGGGAGGAATAAAAAATGGGAGTTTTCGAGGTGTTAACAATAGTGTTTGTAATTTTAAAGTTAACGAGCGTTATTGATTGGAGTTGGTGGTTAGTATTGCTACCGGAAATTATTGCGGTGGGAATATATGTAATCGTGCTGATATTTTGGCTGGTATTCGGGATATTTGGTTTTAGGAAGGTTAAAAAGATAAGTAAGGATTTTGATGATGAGTTCTTCAATTAGTAGTAATTAAATAATACACAGCCCACTCATAAGCTTAGATAACTAGACAACTAGACAAATACATACAGCGAGATTTAAAACGCCTGTGGGTGGGTTAAATTGATTATTTGGAGGTAGTGGGGATGTTTATTGTAAGAAAGTTATCTACTGGAAAAGTCCATGCTACAAGTTCACGAGATTCACATGAAACTACATGCGGACAACCTTGTCGGAGCAACATAATTAACGAATGCAACCACGGGTTCGGTTCAATAAAAAATACCAACGAAATATTAAATGTTCCTGAAGTTACTTGTAAAAAATGTATTAAGTTAAACCACAGGAGGTAATACAAATGTCTCCACGTTGGATGATAGAAAGAAAACGCACGAACAGAGATCATGAAGTTCTGCAAGTCGTTGAAATCTATGCAGAAGGCGAGAACAAGGAATTAGTTAAGTTGGAAAACAAACATTGGACATATAAAAAAGAGTTATTACTGGTGGAGGATAATTGATGAATGTCCGCATTAAATACGGACTCGTCCGCTTTTATGAAAACGATCAGGAATCAGTGTTTGCTCTTTATGAGGATACGAAAGGCTATGTACATTATAAAGATATGTTTTCCGATATGGAACCGGAAGTAATGCCGGCAAGTGTATTTTATACAGAATATGAATGGGTGAGGGATGAATGATGAACTTAAAAAAATTATTCAATATACAAGCAAAACTAGATGAACGAATTGTACAGGAGCATGGACTGGAAGGACAGGACTTGCTGGATAAGAAGATTTTAGCATTGCAGGTTGAATTGGGTGAGTTGGCTAATGAGTGGCGCGGGTTTAAGTTTTGGAGTAAGGATCAAAGGCCTAGAAATTATGCCGTAAAACACCTTCATACAGAAGCAGAAAAAGCGGATTTTTGGCAATGTGGAGACAGGTTTAATTGCGGCCACAAATCATATGATTATATGCGAGAATGCGAAAAATGCGGTTGGGATTCCTTTCCTTACAAAAGGGAGAACCCACTTCTAGAAGAATACGTTGATTGCCTGCATTTTATATTGAGTATTGGGTTGGAATTAGGATATGAACACACGCCAACAACAAAATGGCAAGAAAGGTCAATTACTTTACAATTTAATAGCTTATTTCATGCGATTGCGATACTCAATGAGTCTATTGAAAGCGGGTGGGATGAACTTGAAAAACAAGATAATTTCGAAAATATAGTAGGTGGATTTTTAGGTTTGGGCGACATGCTCGGCTTCACCTGGGAACAAATAGAACAAGCTTACTTTGATAAAAATAAAATTAATCATGAAAGGCAGGACACAGGTTATTAATATGAAAAACACAATCCAATGGACAATCCTAATCATACTCATTGCTGTTGCAGGTATATACACATATACCAATCATAATAAAGTTAACGTGATTATGGAGCGACAGCAGAATAAAATCGAAGCATTGCAGGAAGAGAATACAGCGTTACATGATACTGTATGGAATTTGAATAATCAGCTGATGAAAATCAATAAGTAAAGGGTGATCCAATGCAAATCATGAATAGTTATTCTGACCTTATGATTGAAATTGAATTAGTTAAAGACCAGATTGAGTATACGAAAAAGGAAATTAAGTATTGGTTCGGTGTAGATGTAGATAAAGAGAGTGGCATTCCTTTAATGGGGTCAGGAGATCATGAATTCGGACTAAATGCTGCTTTAATTCAATCAGAAAAGAAACTAACTTCTTATCACAACCTCAATGAAAGACTAAAAGAGTTAGAATATGCTAAGGTTCGCATGGATATATTGCTCGAACAACTTGAAGGACTGGATTATAAAATAGCATTCAAGCGCATTGTGGAATTTAAAACACATCAGGAAATTGCAGATGAATTAGGTTACTCACATCAGTATATAAGAGAAGTGTGGACGAGGATAAGAACCTACAAAGAGCATACAGACTCTATTGCGAATGTGTGATATTGTATTAGTATAAGAAATTTAATGCAGTATCATTTATCAAACATCTAAGGTGCTGGGCGTGGAAACCTGGCGCCAATTTACTTATTGGTAATATTCCCACGTTATGGTAATATAATAGTAAGGCTAGCCTGACGGGGCGAAAAGCAGTTACCCGACTGCCTGCCTTAAATAATATCGGGCAAACCGTGGGAGGTTTACTAAATGAAACTTAGTGTAAAGATCATGTTGTTGGGAATATCCATTCTTTTGTTATCAGCTTGTGGTCAACAGGCAATGATCGAGGATGATAAATTTACATTTGAAGAAGAAGAGTTCAAAGAAGTGTATGAAAGAGTAAACGACAAGAACTTTCCAGACAATATAATTGTGGATGAGATACTTGTAAACCTAGATGGCAATAATCGTGATGAGGCAGTTGAGTTCTTGAAAGCAACTGATGAGTTAATGGAATACGAAGAGATAGAAAGACTAATTGATAGCATAGAAAAGGACGAAGATGATATACCGAATACTATAGAGAATGGGGATATAACCATTTCGTATATCGAAGCCTATGGAGATGTTAGTGTTTCGATATACCCAAGAACATAATAGCATACACAGAATGGCTAAGGCATCTACTTTGTAGGTGTCTTTTTTATTATGTATAAAAGGAGACAGGGAATACCATGACAAAGTATAAGTGCTTGAAGTGTGGGTATATAGACATCAGGCAAGGCGAACAGGAAGTAGCAATATGTAGTAGATGCAATGGTGCTTCAATTGATTTGCTTAAGATGGCTAAGTGTCTGGATTATAACAAACCATTGTTATCTATTGAACTCCAGGACGAAACCTCTGTACCTAAAGTATTCTACAAAGGTGAAGAGGTTAAGCTCAAGACGAACGTACAGTTTGATTGGGACACAGACACAGAGTATATGGGTGGACTCACCTATGCCATTGAACACTACGAGCACGGCATGGTTCCTCCAGTCATCAACAGGATCGAACGCAGGGTGAAGGGTCATGCGATGGACTACTAAACGGATAGGTGATGCCATCTACCACACAAAAGCATGGCGTAGGCTAAGACAAGCATACTATCAAAGTCAACATGGTATCTGTGAAAGATGTTCTAGTCCTGGGGATGTTGTACACCATGTAATACACATAACAGCAGACAACGTTAATGATCCGGACGTGACACTCAATGCAGATAACTTAGAATTACTTTGTCATGACTGCCACAATAGACACCACAAACAAACTACTTCATCAGTACGTGATGGATTCGCATTTGATGATGAAGGGAATCTAATACAGGCAAAATAGCGGGTACCCCCCTTGGTTGGGGGCTTTTTCAAGCAAAAAATAAGCGACGCATGAGGTTAACGTGATGCGCAGGAGATTTTCACATAAGGGGGGGTTAAACAAAATGACAGTACTTAGCATAGATGAACAAAACAAATTAATATCCGCTGAAATCACAAAATTGGAATCGATATTTGAGGATATTTCCGACGAAAAGCAAAAAGTTGCAAAGAGATTAATTGAACGTGTTGCCTTCATGACAATTACACTTCAAATACTAGAAGATGATATAAAAAACAAAGGCCCGACTTATAAATTTGAACAAGGGGCACAAAAAATGTATGTGGAAAACCCGTCACAAAAATCTTATAACACAATGATCAACCGATATACCGCTGCTTATGACAAGCTGTTTAACCTCCTGCCAAAAGAAGTTGCAGTCGAGGAAGATGATGGCTTTGATAGCTTCATTGGTAAAAGATGAAAAAATATCCTTTGTCGTATAATCCGATTATTGAGTATTGGAACAAGATTAAGTCCGGTGAAGTGGTTGTCGGTATTAAGGTAAAGCGAGTGTATAAAAAGTTAGTTGACGATATCCATGATCAGGAGTCGGTTTATGAGTATTCTCCCGAAAGAGCCAACCATGCTATTGAATTTGTGGAAGGGTATACGAAGCATTCAAAGGGAGAAATGGGCGGGAAACCTTTTATATTAGAATTATGGCAGAAGGCTATGACTGCCGCATTGTTTGGATTCATCCATAAGACAGAAGAGACTCGCAAATATCGCGAGTTTATTTTAATTGTGGCGAGAAAAAATGGAAAGTCAGCATGGGCGAGCGCTATTGGGTTGTATATGTTGATGGCTGATGCTGAGCCTGGCCCGGAAATCGTTAGCGTTGCCACTAAAAAAGACCAAAGTAAAATAGTTTGGTTGGAATCAAAGCGAATGGTGAAAAAATCACCTATATTAAATAAGCGAGTTAGATCACTGGTAGCCGAATTGCTATCAGACTTTAATGATGGATCGTTTAGGCCTTTGTCGAGTGATTCTAATACATTGGATGGGTTAAACCTACACGCAAGCCTAATTGACGAATTACACGCAATAGAAGATAAGAATTTATATGATGTAATTGTGGACGGCATGAGTGCAAGGAAACAGCCCATCTCTCTCATTACCACAACAGCGGGAACAGTACGCGAAGGCATATTTGATATTAAGTATGATGAAGTAGAACGAATCATTAATGGTTATGATGATCCAAACGGTTATAAAGATGAACACGTTTTGCCAATTGTGTATGAGTTGGATCATCGTGCTGAGTGGACAAATCCTAAGATGTGGGAAAAAGCCAACCCTGGTCTTGGGACGATCAAAAAACTAGATGAATTAGAGCGAAAAGTAAATAAGGCAAAAGCGAATCCTTTGTTGGTTACTAACCTGCTTACGAAAGACATGAATATCCGTTCCACAGGAAGTGAATCGTGGCTAACGTTCGAGCAGTTAGATAATAAAGACACGTTCGACATCGGAGAATTAAAGCCTAGCTACGGCATTGGGGGGGTGGATTTATCAAGTAGTGTCGATTTAACGGCGGCTTGTGCAATGTTTCAACTACCCAATGATGATCAGATTTATTATAAGCACATGTACTGGATACCAGAGGATTTATTAGAGGAAAGGGTTAATTCTGATAAGGTACCATACGATGCCTGGAAAGAACAGGGTTTCCTTAGAACGACACCAGGCAATAAAGTTCATTATAAGTTCGTTGTGGATTGGTTTTTAGAATTACGAGACGAACATGATTTATATCTGCCTTGGATTGGTTATGACTCATGGAGCGCTACTTACTTCGTGGAAGAAATGCAGAGTCACTTTGGCAGGGATGCCATGTTGCCAGTTATTCAGGGCAAGAAAACATTATCCGGACCCATGAAAGCAATGGGGGCTGACTTAGAAAGTAAAAGAATCAATTACGGTAATAATCCAGTAACTAAGTGGAATCTTTCAAACGTATCTGTGGATGTGGATCGGAATGATAATATACAACCGTCAAAAGGTAAACAGCAAAGAAAAAGGATTGATGGGGTCGCAGCTATGCTTAATGCGTTTGTTGTGTACCAGAATAAAAATCAAGACTATATGAACATGGTGTGAGGAGGTGAAACTAATTGGGATTAATAGACTGGATGTTTGGCAAAAAAGCAACCGAACCACAAACAACAACATCTGCAAAGTTAATTACAGATGCAGGGGAAGGTTTCTATGCTTTTGATGGTCGGATATACGAAAGTGATATTGTTCGATCTTGTATACGTCCTAAAGCACGAGCAATAGGAAAGTTATCGGCGCAACATATAAAAGATAACGATAACAACTTCAAGGTGAACCCGGATGAAAACATAAAGTTTTTACTGGAAGAACCTAATCCACTCATGACCGGGCAGGTGTTCCGAGAAAAGATGGCAACGCAATTGGAATTAAACAATAACGCTTTTGCGGTAATTAAAAGAGACGAAAACACTTTTGAACCTTATGAAATATACCCTGTTCCGGCTGCTAGGGTTGACATGATGGAAGGTGCTATGGGAGATATGTATTTGAAATTTCATTTCTTGGATGGAAAGCAGATGATTGTTCCGTATGTGGACGTTATTCATCTAAGGCAGGATTTTAACAGTCATAATCTATTCGGGGATCATCCGGGGCAGGCACTAACTGAATTGATGGATGTTGTTACCACGATTGACCAGGGAATGAAGAAGGCTATTCAAAATAGCGCTGTAATTAAGTGGATCATGAAATTCACCAGTGTGTTAAAGCCAGAAGATATTCAAATTGAAGTGGATAAATTTACGAAAAATTATTTGAGTATCGAAAATCAAGGCGGAGCAGCTGCCAGTGATCCGCGATATGATCTGCAACAGGTAGAAAATAAAAGCTATGTTCCAGATGATAAGCAAATGAACAACACCACAAAGCGGATATATGATTTTTTCAATACGAATACAAAGATTGTGCAAAGTCGTTTTGATGAGAATGAGTGGAATGCGTACTACGAATCCACAATTGAACCCGTGGCTTTACAACTTGCAGGAGAATACACTAGAAAAATTTTTTCTAAAGGTGAGCGTAGGCGCGGAAACAAGATTGTATTTGAAAGTCTGAACTTGCAATACGCTTCCATGCGGACGAAGTTGAGCCTTGTGCAGTTTGTTGACCGCGCTATGATGTCTCCTAACGAGGCTAGGAAGGTATTTAACTTACCACCTGTTGAGGGTGGGGATGAACTTATCAGACGCTTAGACACTGCACCAGTAAACGATCAAGGATTGCCTAAGGATGACGAAGATGATGTGGACAATGGCTTTAAAGGGGGTGATGACGATGACGAAGGACAAGACGGAGATACGGGACCAGACGAACAAGATTGAGTTGCGCGAAGATGATTCCGGAGAACGCGTTCTGTCCGGGTATGCTGTTAAGTGGAATACTGAATCGCGGACAATTGGGCTGTTCCGTAAATTTAAAGAACAATTCCGTCACGGCTCTTTTGCTGAATCACTAAGAGACAATAATCAATTTGCGCTATGGAGCCACGACGTAAACCAGCCAATCGGAAGCGTGGAAAGTGGCACATTACGATTATCAGAGGATCATATTGGATTGCGCTTTGAAATTGATCTGGGGGACGACCCACGAAGCCAACAAGTACATTCCGATGTAAAGCGCGGGATCGTGAAGGGAGTTTCATTCGGGTTTCGCAATGCGGTTGATGATTGGGATGATTCCAATCCAGATGAGGCGAAGCGAACAATATCAAAAGCCGAATTAATTGAAGTTAGCCCAACACCTTTTCCAGCATATCCAGATAGTGAAGTTAGTGCTAGGGGTTATGATCCCTTGAAAGAACATGAGCAAGAAACGGAAGAGCGAAACGAAGAACAAGCAGCAAAAATAAGACTATTAACATTAATTTAGGGGGAAAAAACATGGATCGTATTAAAGATATCCAAGCACGTTTACAAGAGATTAGGGAAATGACAGAAGATGTAGAAAAAAGAGGTGATGCTAAGTTTACAGACTTAGAGAAAGAAGCCCGTGAATTAAGAGAAGAATTAGAAGAACTGGAATCACGTCAACGCATGCAAGAAGAAGCAAGAAGCATGGAGAAGGGTGGACAAGAGGCTCGCACAATTGAGACATTTAACTCTCAAGAACACACTGAAAAGCGAGAACAAACGGAAGAAGTAGACTGGGAGAAACGCGGGACAGATATTTATGAAAAACGTGCAGTAACAGTCGAAAGTGGAGATTTGATTTTACCTAAACACGATTCCGCAAACATTAAAGGTACATTCAATCAGATTTCTTCTCTGATCGATCGGGTGAATGTTGTTCCGTTGCAAGGCGGGGAATCCTATGAAACACCTTACGATATTGATTACGGTGAAGGTAATTACACAAAAGAAGGCGAGCCTTACTTTGATATCGATATCGAGTTTGGGTATGCACGAATCAATAAAACGAAGATCACAGCATACAACGAAATTACTGAAGAAGTATTAAAGCTTCCACGTGCGAATTATGGTCAACGTGTGGTTGAATCAGTACGTCAATCCTTACGCAAGAAAATCACAAAGGAAATCCTTAACGGACGTGGTCCGGCACAAGATGAATTCGTTGGTATCTTTTCTGATCAAGCAACAGCGATTAATCCAGATACAGATATGGAAATCACTGAGATTAATGAGGACACGCTGGAAAATGTTATCTATGCATTTGGCGGAGATGAGGACGTCGAGAGTGAGTTTTCATTAATTTTGTCTAAAGATACATTGCGTCAGTTCTCTAAAGTACGTTATCCAGATGGTCGCAAAGTATATGACATTAGCCACAATGGTAATACGGGAAGCATTGACGGTGTATCATACATCATCAATAGCGGAGCGGGTTCACTTGCTACTGCCGAAACTGGAGATTATCTTATGGCTTACGGTCCACTATCTAACTATGAGATGGCTGTATTTTCACCAACAGACGTGAAACGCTCCGACGATGTTAAGTTTAAAGAAGGCATGGTTGCACACCGCGGATCTGTATTCAGTGGCGGAAACGTTGCAGCGTTCAACGGTTTCTTACGTGTGAAAAAGGGTGCTGACGACTCGGGGGAAGCTTAACGCCCGGGGATGAGACTTTTCCGGGCGAAAATCGACATCCAGAAGGTGGAGAAAGAACATGAGTGACGTGACGTTACTTGAAAAAGTGAAACTGTCTGCAAGAATCAGTGGTAATGCATTTGATGAAGATGTCCAAGATATGATAGACAGCGCCCGCGAGGAGTTGGTGCAGTCGGGTGTTAGTCGTAAAGTGGCAGAATCGAGTGACGATCCACTGATTGTTCGGGCTATGAAAATTTATGTTAAGGCAAACTTTGGCATTGATAGCCCGAATGCATACCGATTCCATCAATCTTTTGAATCGTTAAGGCGACATTTGTCGATGGCAGGTGATTATACCGATGGCAATGAATTGGAGTAACGTTATTGACCTAATTAGAGTGGTTAGCGGTGTGGATGATGACGGTTTTCCTGTTGATGACCTAGAAGAAGCAAGACAGGTTTTCGCAAACCGTAAATCCGTCAAGTCCAGTGAATATTATGCAGCTAAGCAAAGCGGGATCGAGTTATCCTACATCTTTGAATTGCGGTCAGTCGATTATGACGGTGAAATAAAACTGAAGTATAACGGTGATCCTTATGAGGTGGAACGCTCCTATGAAAAAGGGGAGTTTATCGAACTAACCTGCAAGCGAGAAGGTGATAACCATGAACTTTGATTATGAGGGCCTCGATGAATTGATCGCAGAGATTGATAGAATTGAAGGACTGTCAAATGAATTGAAAGATCAGGCTTTAATTGAAGGTGGAGATTATCTGCGTGATCAGATTAAGTCTGAAGTGTACTCACACGGACTCACCAGGCGCACTGGCGAAGCAGAGGAAGCTATTGTTCGAACAGACCCAGAAAATGGGGCTTTGTTTGTAGGAACTCAGGGTGGTAAAAAGAAACCTGGGTTTTATTTGTATATGCACGAAATTGGTTATTATAACGTTCTTGCTGGTCGTTTTATAGCGCCGAAGCCTTTGGTCTCAATCGTTTATGAAAGAAACAAGAGTGCCATTATGAATAAGTATGTGAACGTCTTTAGAAAGGGGATGGGCATGTGAGTTTAAATGGATTGATTATCGACACTTTAAAACCATTAAATGTGCCTGTCTCTTTTGCTTCATATAACCAAACTGCTGACACTTATATTGTATTCTTGGAATATAACCAGAAATCATGGCTAATTGCCGATGATGAGGAAAAACAAACAGAACATCTTTTTCAAGTCGATGTGTTTTCCAAGGGAAATTACTTGGATTTGGTTAAAGAAATGAAAAAACTACTAAAAGAAATAGGATTTAGGCGGACGTTTGAAACAGAAACGTATGAAGATGAAATGAAGCGATTCCGTAAAATTTTACGATTCGCCTATATATCAGAGGAGGAATATTAAATGGCTGTTATTGGATTGAAAGATTTACATTATGCAAAAATTGAAAGTGAAAGCAAAGAGGCAACGGAATATAGTGAGGTTAAACCGTTCGGACCAGCTATGGCATTAAACTTGTCACCATCATCAAACGACGAGGATTTATTTGCGGATGACGCGATTCTGTTTTCTGAATCGGCAAAAGGACCAACAACCGTTGAAGTTAACACTGCTTATCTTGAAGAAAAAGTAGAGGCGGACGTATTAGGAAAACAAATTGACGGACATGGCGGGATTGTAGACGGTGTGGACGATGCACCACCTTACATTGCAATCGGGGGCAAGGCAAAAAGTGCACGCGGTGGCTATGAGTGGTTTTGGATTTATCGCGTTAAATTAAAACCGGGTGAAGATAACAAGTCAACCAAGCAAGATACACCCGAATATCAAACTCCTAGTTTGGAAGGTAAGTCTCTACCGCGTCTGCATGATGGTCGTGAGAAATACAAACTGTGGGATAATAACGAAAAACTCAAAGATGGCGATAAGGGGATCTTTGATAACTGGTTCGATGAAGTGATTGACCCTGATTGGACAGATAGCAACTCAAAAGAAGCTTAACGCCTGGGGAGAAAACTCACCCAGGCGAAAATAAATATCCAAGGAGTGAACAATAATGGCTTACGAAAAACAAGAATGGAAAAACGGTGAAGAAGGTGGTACACCTATCACTGCCGAACGATTGAATCATATTGAGGAAGGTATCGCAGCTAAAGCTGAACAAGGACCCGCAGGAAAAGACGGCGCTAAGGGGGCTAAAGGTGACACGGGTCCACAAGGCCCCGCGGGTCCTAAAGGTGACGCAGGCGCACCAGGAACAGATGGTACGGATGGCGCAGAAGGTCCACAAGGTCCCAAAGGTGACACCGGCGCTGCCGGCACAGACGGAGAACAAGGTCCAGCGGGCGCAGATGGCGCAGACGGTTTCCCTTCTGAAGAACAATGGAATGATTTAGTGGCGCGTGTTGAAGCATTGGAGGGATAATCAATGAAAATAGAATTGTGTATCGATGACGAAGAAAAAGTATTCACGACTCCGTATATACCGTATCTTGCTAAACGGAAGTATTTAAAAATACAAGCAGCTGCAGAAGAAAAAGCAAAAAAGGATGAAAACTACTTCCCATCCACACAAGAACAACTAGACGAAGAGGATGAGATTGTCGGCATTCTAGCGGATGTAGTGTTTGGTGGACAATTTACTGTTAACCAAGTTTATGAGGGTACCACAGAAGATTACATGTATAGTAAAATTCGTGAAGCGGTGTTTGGTGAGCCGACACAAGACAATGAAGATGAAGAGGGAAACGATCAGGGGGAGTGACAGCTGGGGAGCTGTACACTTCCCTTTTATCTATGTATAAAAATTTGATGTTTCCACAGAACCCTGATGTCAGACGTTGGTCGATGTCAGAAATAGATGAGATGGATATCTTTTTGTTTGATGAATTAATGGAACATGAGGTATCAGAAGAACATAAACCAAAGCAAGAAAAAGAAGTATATCTATCTGATATATGGTAAGGCAGGTGGTGATGAATGGCAGATCATGAGATTGGTAATTTAAGAACAAGGTTATCCTGGGAAGATGATGGAGCTAACCGATCCTTAGAAGGATTTAAACGTGATTTAAGAGGTCTGCGGTCGGAAATGAACCTTGCGAAATCCGGTGGAAAAGAGTACACAAATAGCTTAAAGGGAATGCGTGATCAATCTGATGTATTGACGCGTCGGTTTAAAACTCAAAAAGAACAAGCGCGTGAGTTAAGACGCCGCTATGATGAACTTGTGGCAGCCGGTAAAGGGAATACTACACAGGCGAAAAACTTACAATCGCAATATAACAACACGACCGCCCAGATGAATCGAACAGAACAACAATTAAAGAGTTTAAACGCTGAAATCAAACGTCAAGAAAGTCCGTGGACCATACTGGGAGATCGTATTGAAACAGCGGGCACGAAGATGCAAACAGTCGGTCGTGGGATGACTACTACCGGAAGGCAATTAACAACAAAGGTTACGGCTCCGATATTAGGGCTTGCAGCCGGAGCGTTAAAAGTTGGCATGGACTTTGAAGAAGGAATGTCAAAGGTACAAGCTATCTCCGGAGCCACTGGCGATGATATGGAACAACTAGAAGCGCAAGCGCGTGAAATGGGCGCGGAAACACGGTTTAGTGCTACTGAAGCCGCGGATGGCATGTCGTATTTAGCAATGGCGGGATTCGATACCCAAGAAATAATGGAAACTATGCCGGGATTACTTGATTTGGCCGCATCTGCAAACATGGATTTGGGACAAGCGGCTGACATTGCATCGAACATTATTTCGGGATTTGGAATGGAAGCAAAAGAAGCCGGAAGGGTATCAGACGTGTTAGCGGCAAGTGCTGCAAACGCTAATACTAGCGTTGATCAAATGGGTGACGCAATGAGTTATGTTGCTCCCGTTGCAGCAGGTGCAGGTCTATCATTAGAAGAAACCGCGGGCGCAATTGGTGTTCTTAGCGATAGTGGTATACAAGGACAACGTGCAGGTACTGCTTTACGTGAAGTTATATCATCATTGCAAAATCCAACAGGAGATACAGCTAAGGTAATTGAGGAAATGGGTATATCCATGGAAGATGTTGACCCTGCGGCCAACTCACTTTCTGAAATTCTTGAAGTGTTGGAAGATGCAGGCATGGACAGTTCTGAAGCCATGAGGTTGGTAGGGCAAGATGCCGGGCCTGGACTAATTGCTTTGTTAGAACAAGGTTCTGGCGGTCTATCAGATTTCACAAAGGACATGGAAGATTCCGAAGGCGCGGCTGCTGAAATGGCCGAAACGATGGAAGATAACGCGAAAGGTTCGTTACGTGAATTTAAATCAGCCTTGGAAGAAGCGGGTTTATCTTTATCTGAACATATGTTGCCGGCAGTAACTGATCTGATCGAAGGCGGCACGGATTTAGCTCGTAAATTCGGAGAACTAGATGAAGAAACACAAAAAAACATCATAAAGTTTGGTGGACTAGCCGCGGCTGCTGGACCTGCAGCATTGGTCTTAGGTAATGCAACGACTGCCGCCGGTGGTATGTTGAGAGTAGGAGGAAAACTGTCGAAGTCGCTTGGAAAAGCAGGTGGCGCAGGATTGATTGGCTCAATTGGCAGATTAGGACCTTTGGCTGTTGGCGGTGTTGCAGTCGCCGGGATAGCAGCGATTGCCGGTGGACTTTATAAGTTACATGAAAGGTCGAAAGAAACCGAGGAAGCGAATTTTGATCTCGCAGAATCATTAAGTGATCAAGCGGTAGAACTCGATAATAGCGCGGACACATTTGACAAACTGTCCGAGAAGGCAAAAATAAGCAATGAAGAATTAGCCGAACTGAATGACTTGAATATCAAAATAACTGAATCAAACAATCCGGGTGAAATTAAAGAGTTACAAGAACAATACGATGAACTTGCTAAAAACTCCGGGTTATCCAAAGATGAATTGCAAGAGTTATTTGAAGCGAATAGCGACATTATTGAACAGTCTCCCGATGTTGAAACGTCTATATCTGAACAAGGTAATAAGTTTGTTGAAAACACGGAAGCTGTAAAAGAATATGTGGCAGAGTTATACGAGATGTCCAGACAAGAACTGTCTGACGAAATGCTTATTGCTGAAAAAGAAAGAACTAGATTAATAAAAGAAAACAAGGAAACAAAGAAAGAAATAGCTAGTCTTGATAAATTGTCTCGGGAACTAAGAGACCTAGAAGCTATGTCGGAAGAAGATAGAAACGCAAAACTTTTAGACTGGCATACAGAAATAAAAAAACAAATGGCTTTAAATAAAGACGATCAAGAAAAGTTTAACGAACTTAAAGAAGAAGAAGAAATTATGTTAGGTTATATTAATGATGGCTTAGGCCAAGGTTTAAGTGTCATCAGAGATCAAAGAGATGAACTCAACGAAAAGGTCAATAAGAATGATGAAGAGTTAGAAAAACTCGACGCTCTTAATGGAACATATGCAGACATTCTTCTGAAACAAGCTGGTATCAATGAGGAAGGCGACAAAGGTCTTGCTAATCTGGATAAAAGTATTAACAAACATCAAGAAGAGATTGAAAAATTACGCCAACAAAAAGAAGAAAAAGGCGAGTTGTCAGAAAAAGACCAAGAGAGACTAAATAAACTAACTAAAACGTTAGAAAAAGAAGAAGATACTCGCAATGAAATATTCAAGCAAACAGGACTTTACAATGACTTAAATAACCTTGCTGATGGTCAACTTGAACGTCTTGATGAAGAAGAGCAAAAGAGGATTAAAAACCTTCTGAAAACAAATGAAATAAAGGTTGAAGAGGGAAACATACTCCAACAACTAAAGAATAAAAACACCGAATATGATGAACAAATTTCTAAGCTAGAAGAAAGCAGAAAAAAAGAAGGCGCAAACAAGGATGAAATAAATAATCAGATAAAAAGCTTAGAAAACAAAAAGAAAATGAACGACGAAATTAAACGTCAAATTTTAGAAGCCATCGGTCTTAATCAAGATCAGATCGACAAAATAATAGACGGTACAACAGAAACGAAAAACCAAGGCAGTGAGATTGACGAAAATAACGATAAAACAAGAACCGGAATCAGATTAGAAGAAGATCGAACGGCTGAAGCTGGCAAAAGCGTTGATAAGGAAATTGACGTGTGGCCATTTCCAACAATACCAGAGTTAAACAGAGGTTTACGTGAGGGAGTCGATAAAGATGTAACCATATTGCCGTCAACAACTCCGAAAGATCTACGAGATAGTTTAGCGGAAAGTGTTGATAAAGACATTAACTTGAACGCCAAACCATCTGGTAATAACTTTACCTTGCCTTTACTGCAATATGCACAAGGAACGAAAGGGCACCCTACCGATTCTCCGGCAGTTGTGGGCGACGGGAAGGGTTCTAACGCGGGATCTGAATTAATTACTGAACCAAATGGGAAGCAGTATTTATCGCCAAGCAAGCCCACGGTTGTTGGTATGAAAAAAGGGACACATGTTACGCCTGCTAAAACCACTAAAAAAATGTTAGCCAATATTCCACATTATGCTGATGGTGTTGGAACCCTAGCAAAATTTTCGTTCAAGAAACTAGGTGCGCTGGGACTTGGAAATCATCTGTTAGGTGGAAGTATGGGGAACCCATTCGCACCAGTGGCGAAAAGTGCAATTAGTAAAATGACGAGCATGTTCTTGAGTGGTAATCTTGGCTTGAATCTTGTTGGTGGCACAAGCTCCAAAAGTGCATCTGCGTGGGCAAACGACATACGAAGGGCAGCAGCCACCATGGGTGAAAGTGTTACGAATGCTCAAGTACAAGGGATTATCTCACAAATAAACAGGGAGTCGAATGGTAATCCGGGAATTGTACAGTCCTCAAGTGTAGTAGATATCAATACATTATCCGGGAACCCTGCACGCGGATTGCTCCAATACATCCCGCAAACTTTTTCCGCTTATAAAGTTCCGGGACATGGCAATATTTATTCCGGTTATGATCAATTACTAGCGTTTTTCAACAACAAAAATTGGCGCAGGGATTTACCATATGGTACACGCGGTTGGGGTCCTACTGGTGGAAGGAAATATGCAACAGGAACAGATAATCATCCAGGAGGTCCATTCCTCGCAGGTGAGAAAGGTTGGGAACTTGGTCGGTTAGGTGATCATTGGGAAGTGCTGAACAAAGGTGTATATGATCGTCCGCGCGGTTACGAAGTATATCCTCATGATGAATCTAAGAAGATTATGCGTGCTATTCATAATGTGCCTGCATATGCAGATGGCACGGGCGGACGTAGTGGCGTAATGCCTCATAATGGCAATAGAACAAAAGAGATATCTCTTTTAAAACAACAAGTGAATTTATTAACCGACATAGTTACCTCCAACAGAGGTATTGAGAACAAACCCGTTTTATCAGAAGGGGATATTCAGCGATCTTATAATAAAATGGATTCCAGACAATCAACTAAACATGCTATATTTGCGGGCAAGGTAGGTGGTGTTACCTAATGTTTTTTAAAATATATGATTTGAATCTTAATCACGTACCTCTTCCTAAAGATGATTTAGATTACGGTTTAATTGGTCTGGATCTAATCGTTTCGTCAATAGGCGAGGAAGTAAATGCTCATAAATTACCCGGATGGCCAGGTAATATTAATACTGGGTTTCGTGACAATGATCGAGATGTAAGTCTTAATGCAATGATCAGTTCAATGAATTCCACAGATTATAAGCTAAAGCGTGATAGAGTCTATGCCTTTTTTAAAGGTTTAGGCTCTTTTTATGTTACGGAGACGCAGCAAGGAAACAAATTACTGAAGGTAAGGGTCGTTGAACAGTATGCGCCCGAAAGAATAAACAGAAGAGTTGCAACGCTAGACATCCCATTAAAAATAGACGGACATCCTTACTGGATAAGCCGTTTTAAAACAATGGATTTACACAATAACAAGGGCATTCCTGCTAATGGCAATTGGTCTTTTGGAATGGGTATTGACGTATCACCCGATAACTTAATTTATCAGTATGAAGATGCCAGCGAGTTCAATATTTACAATGCCGGTATTCCGTTAAAGACAATACAGGAAAAAGATAACTGTGAAATCAAGATTGAAATAAATGAAGATGTTACTAGCTTCATGCTGTACGATTCCACAGGCAGTAAGTGGGAATACAATCCAAGCAAGAACGATGGTTGGCAACTAAAGTCTGGTGACGTGATTATATTCAATGGCCATGATGTACGGTTGAATAAAACAACCATTATGGAACGCACAAATAGATATTATCCAATCATAAAAGAAGGCATCAATAAATTTAAAGTCGATGGGTTATCAAGGTATAAGATAAGTTTTGATTTTAGATTTAAGTATTACTAGAAGGAGAGATAAAATGGCGCGTAAAGAGATTAATGCGATTTTTAATGATAATGAATTAAATAAAATGAACAGTAATTTCAAGGAATTATACGATGAGTTTGGGAATGTGGTTGCTACCGTAACAGAAAAAGCATTTGATAAAATTGTTGATTCAGCAAAGATAAACTGGGGAGAACCAGTAGATACATTCGATGACTTACCTTCAAATGCTTCCAACAGTGAAACAAGAATGACAAGGGATGACGGTAAGATTTATCGTTACGATGGTTCGATTTGGAGGGAAATACAGGACATTGATCCGACTGCAATCAACGAAGTCGATAGCAGACTTAGTACGTCTTTGGCGGAAAAGGCGAATAGGTTATATGTCGAAAGCGAATTAAACAGAAAGGCGGACCTTTCATTCGTAGACGCTCAACTCTCAAGCATTGTGAGTGGTGCTCCATCGGGGACTTATGGCACACTGTCAGCGCTGAGACAGGCACATCCAAATGGAGTGAGTGGGATATATTTAGTACTAGATGACGGTCATTGGTATTATTGGAATGAGGTTGAACATGATTGGTTCGACGGCGGTCTTTATCAGGCGCTACCTTGGGGGGAGTTTATGACAGAGCAAGATGAAGAGTGGGTGATATAAATGTCAGATAAAATGATGAGGATTGCTGGCAGGAGCAAGGATGGATACGCAAAAGGGATAAGTACAGATGAAGAAGGTAGACCACGCAGAGCTAGAGGCCAGCTGCAGGAAAAAGTCATTTTTGATAACGAAGTTGCAACACACGGAAAAAGTTTACAATCAGATGACTTAGAATTAGCGGGCGTTAAAAATGTTTGTTTAATGGTTATCAACAGGCACAACATTCCTTTAATGCTGAAAATACAAAGGAGACCAAGCGCGATAACTTCTTTTACAACAGATGTGAAGACATTGGATATGGATTCGGAATGGATCGAAGTCCCATCTTCATACCACTTCGAAGGCGCTAATTTAATCACAAAAGACCAATATCCAGTATTAAATGGAAACTTAGATAGGATAAGGTTATCAATTAAAACAGAGACAGAACCATCGAGAGGAAATTTCACTGTGCTATTATCGTATGTGGAGGGGTAACGGATGTATTCTATATTGAGTAACGTTAGGGAAATAAAGGATAGATTGGCAAGGAATTTCGAAGAAGTTATAAATCTTTATGATGAAAGGGACAGAGATCACCCGGGAAATGAATTGAAAGTGAAGGAGTTTTCTTCTGTCTTCTTAATTGTGGAGAAAATGGTGAGAGGAAACTTATTGCCACAAGTCAGTCTGGATAGAGAAGAGTGGTTTAATATAAGGGCAACCGATATGAATACGGGGACGGAATTCGATTTTATTCATCATCCAAGCGAGTTAACTGTGGATGTGAGTGCGTGGAATTATTTTAGATTGAGTTTATCGTTACCTTTCGGTTCAGGCAGTGCAACTGTTAAAGCAGTCATTTTAAACGAAAAAGCAGAAGAGCCAGTAACCAAGACAACTAATTATAGACCCGTCCCCGTAAGACCAGAATCTCGTATAGGGAGAAGCGAGTATTCAACACGACCTACAACGGTAAAAAGTGATGGTACATGGTATGGAGTGACAGGGAACGCTTTCCAAAAAAGCGCCGACTACGGAGATACATGGGAAGCGGTATACCAAGTTGGACACGATAGAGCGAGGCAAATAAAAGCACTGGATGATGGTACACTGCTATTAATAACAAAGGACGGAAAAGTTTACAAAAGTAACGATAACGAAAGTAATTTCGAGGAGGTTTTTTCACTCATATCTCCTGATGTTGCTATGGGCGAAAGTATAGGAACGGATGTGTTCGAAAACTTTGCTTTCATTGTGGAGTACGGAGGTAAAGGTGGGGAAGACCCACCACGACGAGCTTTTATGAGCAACGATTACGGGATGACATGGGAGAAAATTTTTGAGGAAGAAGTGAGGGACGATTACCATGTTCACGATATTGCTTTCGATCCCTATGAAGAATTAATCTGGATTGTAAGTGGGGATAATTTAGGTAATTCAAACGTTGTAGTTAGTGATGACTTTGGTGTGAATTGGAGGTACATTTATAGTTACGGTGAATGTCCTAACCAATTCACCAGCATATTGCCGATGGCGAATTGCGTGTTATTCACCAGCGACAATAGGCATGATTCGGTTTACAGATGGAAGAGAAGTTCGCAAGGAATTAATTCGTTTCACCGAATTATATTAGAGCCTGCATTTACTATCATTAGAGAAAACCCTGGTTCGGAGTCTTTCGGAACAATAGGTTTCGTTGATCACGCTGGAGATGGTTCTGCATATTTCGGATATATACAACATCACTCGAATATAAGAAGAAAAGCAACTGTGTGGGCAACTAAAGATGGTATTAACTTTTATTCTATTTGGACATCTGCCAAATTCCCTGAATCAGAAACGGGATTTGTTGGCATTACACATGTTTCTGGCATTGATGAAAACGGGTATCTTGCAGTCGGGTTGTCAGGTTTAGGGGAAAGTGCATTGAGGTTAAAAAAACCTAAATGGGAAAAAATATAAAAATGTCTTTCATGAAAGATAATCAATAAATTTAAATTGTCATTCACTAAATGTAAATAATATAGTAAACTTAAACAAGTCAATTAAAGATTTCATGGGGGTTTACTGTATTGAGAGTATTCAAGTTATTGGCGAGTGGAGAATTTTTATTCGCGGCATTTTTACTAGCGAACGTTTTTAAGAGTGCATTGCCTGAATTACCGGTAGATTTAAACATTATATTTTTAACTCTAACTATTTTGATTGCATTAAAACGCTTGACTTCGAAGCCTTATGTGACCAAAAAAGCGATACATCCAATATTATTATTTATGGGTTTTGTTTTTTTAGGCTTGGTAAGCTTAATATACTCATCAAGTGAAGTATATGGAGTTCAGAAAATCTTATTGTTATCTAGTTTGACGCTCTGGTCTTTAATTGGGCCGTTTTTATTGATTGATAACAAAACATCCCTAAAAAAATTTCTTAAAAGCTTCATGGCGATTGCAATTGCTACGTCTACCTATGTCTTGTTCGATTACTTTACATCCTCCGATGTAGGTAATTTTATGAGATTCGGAGTAGACGGCACCAATTCTATAGGCTTAGGAAGAGCAGCGGCATTAGGCGCAATAGTAATTATAATGCTGTATCTATTCAACACAAATGTTTTAAGGATCAAGAAAATATTTTCTTTAGCCGGACTGGCTACATTGATCTTGGTTCTCTTTTTAACAGGTTCAAGAATGGCTTTGATCTCTTTAGGTGTCGCTATGGTTATATTCTTGCTAGTGAAGACGTTTGAATTTACAAAAGATGATGTTTTAATAAATAAGAGTGCTATGAAAGTGACTTTTTCGCTAATTCCTATACCTTTACTAATGATTCCTTTTTCAAATTCTATACAAACAATGTTAACCAGATTGGGGAATCTGTTTAATGATAGTGGGTTTGGATCATATTCCCAAAGAACAGAGCGATTTTCATTAGCCTACAATGTATGGAAGGAAGGGCCGATTTTCGGGGATGGCTTAGGTAGTTATGCAATACATTATAACGGCATAGACGAAAGATATTATCCACACAATATTATATTGGAGATAGTATCAGAACTAGGATTGGTAGGAATAATAGTTTTTGCCGCATTGTTGGCTTTGCCTTTCTTTCTAAATAATATTTTTAAATCTAACTATCTACAAATGTGTGCCCTCTTGATGTTTATATACACGTTCTTAAACGCAAACACAACTGGCGATATTAATGATAATAGAATGATGTTTACATTTTTAGCATTGTTATACATGTACCCGTTGTTTAATGATGATAAAAAAGTAATGTCGCATACGGAACATACTGCGAACTAATGAAAACTTAATATCAATGTTGAACAAGAAAAAGACAACTCATTTAGAGTCGTCTTTTTTTGTGTCTTTGAAGCACCAAAGAATCGCAATCCAAACGCCATCACTTATCAGATTAGTTAAGATATCAACAAATAATGATTTCATAAAAAACATCCTTTACAATTTGTCAGCTTTATTAGCTGCATTTTTTTAATTGCAAAGTAGTTTTGAAAATCCTTTTTAATTTTTAGGCTTTTTTTGGGGGTGAACAAAATCCAAGGACAACCATCATTATTTTTACTAGATTTGAAAGGCAAAGAATACCCTGCAATCGCAGAAGTGAATAGAAAAAAACGAGTTAATGGGCAGCGTGAGATATCGCTGTCCTTTTTATATGAAGATATCAATGCTGACTTTCTCCATAACATTGAATTTGGTTGGAAAATACTTTTCAAGGGTGAATGGTACACAATTACAAGTCCGACATATGCGCTCGATGGGGATGTGTTTTCTGTCGGTGTGGACGCGGTACTATCATTCTTTGTTGACATGAATGGCCATTATTTACAGGACAAGGTAGAAGACAAGTCAAAAACGCCTGCATCCTTTTTCAGAGAGTTATTTAAAGGCACGGGATACGGTTATGTATTAGTAGATAACCTTGCCGCTAACACGTTGAACTATCAAGCTAACCAGAGTAAGACAGAGCGCTTTCTGTACGGCATTGATAGATTTAAAGGCGAATATATCATAAGAGGTAAACAAGCCTATATACATGGCTTAATCGGTTCTGACAAGGATGTTGTTTTACATGAAGATTTAAACATTAAAGATGTATCTATTGAAGTAGATGGATCGGGATTCCACACATGGGCAAAAGGATTCGGCGACAAAGACGACACCCAAGAAAACGCAGATTATAAATTAAATATTGAATATGTATCGCCATTGGTTGCCAAGCATGGCTATATCGAAGGGCCTGCAATCCGTGATGGTTCATATAAACATGCAGACGCCTTAACTGAAGCAGTAAAGAAGCAAGTGGAAAACAGTTATAAAATATCCACCACAATAACCGCAGTCGATTTAACTAATAACGGATATCCAGAAATGCAATTCGAGGAAGGTGACAGGGTATTTTTATACGTTACCGATTTAAAGCAGAATCAGCAGGTTAGAGTAGTTGAAATTGATGAAACATTCGATTGGGAAGGCAACATTATTGATGCTCAATACACGGTTGGTAATGAGGGAATCGCAGCACGCTATAAAACTCAACAGTATGATATAATATCTGATTTCAGGGACATTCAGTCAGGAAAGAAAACATTAGAATTCAACTGGCTACCCGAAGCAATTAAACGTGCGTCCGATATTATTAATGGCAATATAGATAGTCACTTTAAATACGGTGCTGGCGAAATCATAGGTATCAATAAAAGCAACCCCAACGGTTACATGCGATTTAATACAGATGGATTAGGATTTAGTCGAGATGGCGGTAAAACGTACAGATCGGCTATCACGTATGAGGGCATTGTGGCTGATGCTATAACTACCGGAACGCTTAGAAGTATATTAATTGAAAGTGTGGACATTTTCGGGAGTCGTTTCTATTCGGAAAGCGATTCTGACTACATGGAGATTGTTGGCGGGAACATTGAATTGGTGCAAAATAATGGTCGCAAATTGGATATAGGCCCTTCCGGTTTTTACGGATATAATCAAGGAGGAAGCACCCGATTCCAAGCAGACAGATCGTTAGTTACAAGCGCCGCTCTAGGTACTAGTAATTACAACGTATATCTTGCCGCTGAGGATTCCGGAGACATTCCGGGTGAGGTTCGCGCTGTAAAGACTAGCACATTGGGCGGTGGTGGTAGTTCAACCGACTACGAGTATATAGACATTAGGTCGAGGTCAATTAAGTCCGCATACGGAAGGCATTTTTACATTGGTACGGATGCGGGTGAATTAAGAGTAATGTCGCAAGGATTACTAGGAAGTGGAGTTTATAGGGACATACGAGCAAATAAGTTATTCGCCAACGAATACGAGACGAATGGAGGAAACATCCTCTATTTGCGAGCAAGTTCACGCGTAAGAGTATACGGAACAGGTTCATCATCCAGTTTATCTGATATAGAAGTTGGTAGAGTATATGCTAACGTTATGATAACTAACACTGATAATGCTTATGTGGGAACTAATGGAGAACTACGCGTGGTGAACAAAGGCCTTAGTGAAATATACAGGGATGTTAGAGCGAGTGGATTTTTGGGTACAAGCATTAGCTTATCATCTTCAGCGGAGAACGCGGTTAATTTCCACGTCAGACCTGCAGGAGATGGTGAGGTTCACATAACATCAAGATCGGGTAGCGGTAGTTTTAGGCCTGTCAGAGCGTCTAGTTTTGAAGAAGGATCGCTTCGGGAAAACAAGAAAAACATTGTACGGTTTGACGAGGATGTTTTGTCCACTATAAAAACTAATGGTGTTTACACTTACCATATGAACGAGCAAGGTGACGAAGAAAAGAAAAAATTAGGCGTGATGGTAAATGAGGCCCCGGACATTGTAAAAGGCGAATCACTGGAAACGGTCAGCCTGTATCCACTTACAAGTTACGTTTACAGAGGTGTGCAACAATTAGCGCATAAAGATGCTGAACAAGACGGTAGAATACTTGCTTTAGAAGAAGAGATAAAGAAATTAAAAGGAGTGATTTAAATGGAACAACCACAATTAAATCAAGATTATGTGATTCAATCACTAACCAATCAAGTTGCTAACCTATCACTTGGAAACGCACAAAAGGATTCAGTTATTGGAACTCAACAGGAGGAAATACAGAGGCTGAAACAGGAATTGGGTCAGTATAAAACAGAGGGAAAAGCCAACTCCGAATAAGGAGTATTTTTTTATGGGGAAATATAGAAAGTCTTATATGTTAGGGGGTCTAAAATGGATGATAAGGATGTGGAGAACATGCCAATATGGCAGAACCACGAACAGCGAATAACGACGTTAGAAGTTATCACCTCAAATATGCAGGGAGAATTTAAAGAGGTAAAAGATAAAATTGATGAAGGAAATAAAGATCAATCTAAGCAATTAGAA
>Ga0079226_10000664_pt1 | contig 24874 bp, 26 predicted proteins | sample Poulit2014_FD_76345 | JGI IMG/M metagenome (GOLD analysis project Ga0079226, IMG submission 76345) | Agricultural soil microbial communities from Georgia to study Nitrogen management - Poultry litter 2014 | ecosystem: Environmental > Terrestrial > Soil > Agricultural land | place: USA: Georgia...
ACTCTTTCGGCCATCCCAGTGGAGACCAGTACGAAGCCATTACACTGCCTTTGAGAATAAATATAGCCAGTACAAACTGAATACCCAACCCAGTGGCTACCAACTTCCAGTTTATATCCTTTTTGTGATTACTTAATGCGAAAGCAATGCCTATAATAGCAACCATCCCTATTAGTCCATGCAGAATATTTGCCATCTTTATTGAGAGTCTCCTTTAGGTTCTTGTGATTGATCGGATGCCAGGGGAAATTTCCCGCGCCGTTTATCCACTGGAGGACGGAAGCAGTGGCGGGCCCGGGCTTCATAAGCATCTGCTTCTCCAACTAATACCCTTTTTTCATTATCTACTACACGCTGCGAATAGTGGGCCATGACACCACTTTCGGAACATACGGCATGTAGCTTAGTCACAAATTCTGCTATCGCCAATAGCTGAGGCATAGGTTCAAATGGACGTCCCTCAAAATCCATATCCAATCCGGCAATAATGACTCTTTTCCCATCATTGGCCAAGGTATTTGCTACATTAACCAGTTGTTTGTCAAAAAACTGGGCTTCATCTATACAGATAACCTCAGCATTTCCGGTGAGCAGGACAATTTGATCGGCTGTATCTACCACCAGGCCGGGCATAGAGCTTTCATCATGAGAAGTAATATCTTCTTCGCTATAACGGGTATCGACCTTAGGCTTCGCTATTACGACTTTTTGGCCGGCGATCTTTGCCCGTTTTGAGCGTCGGATGAGCTCCTCCGTTTTACCGCTAAACATGCCTCCACAAATAACTTCTATCCATCCAATCTTTTCTGATCTAAAAGGGGGTTCATTGAGCATGTCTATATCCGAGTAAGAAATTTTAAATCCTGCATTATAGCTGCATAGAATATATCTTTGTGAGAGTTAAAATGAAAAGATGAAATATTCTGTTTTAGATTCATGATAAATTTGATTAACGCATTAAAAGATATTGCTTAAACAGTGTTTTCATTTATTATTATGCCCTTATATAGTTATAGTTGTTAATTATTAATTTACTAATTTAGGATATTTCATTCACGTTGCCTTGATATTAAAATGGGACAGTGAGTAACAGTTTAAATAGACGCAAAAAAGACTTGAAATCCGTTATAAAATCTCATTTTTCCAATATGTGTAGCTATAACCCATTCCAAACTTTGAAGGGACTTTATAGATCTGATATAGTAGGCAAGATTGTGATATGATAGCTTTATCGAACCTTAATACAATAGAGGGGAGGTACATCCTGAATTTTCCGGTACCACATAAATTAGTGCTGTGGAGCTGGTTTATAATTGGTATGTCATTATATCGTGTTAAAGAACATATATATTATTTAAATAATATCCACAACCCTTTGCTAATCAGGATATTATATGCTATATATAGGGACCCTTGAAACATCTGCCAATTGATTTCCAAAAATTCCTATAGGCTCAGGAGGGGCTTATACGAAAGTATTTCAAAGGTATTGTTAAAAAAGAGGATGCCTTAGATTTGCTAGTTTATAGCTAACAATAACATAAACCCAAAATGCCCCAACTATAAATTAACTAACAAAAGCGTACATCGCTGTCGACCTTCACCGCCGCCATAGTATCATAGGCCAAACCAACGAAGAAGGTAAGTTGATGCAGGTAACCACGAAGGCTCAAAACTAATTAATCACGTTTCAGCTATCTCGGAAACCAAAAATATTTAATGATCGAACAAACTGACATGACGTTTATGGTGGAGTTCTCACGTAAATAATTCAACAATGAACTATTGTTCGCAGCATTTATCCACAAGTAGAGCGTCCCGGAGATAAAAGTATCTTACGGGCGTAAACGGGTAAGCTTTATACTTGACTTTTTTATATCAGGCTCCTTATCTGACATCACTTACAATAAAAACTGCAAAAGGATCGAAGGATGGTGTTTATTTTCCCCTAAAATGACTGTTCTCATTAGGTATTACCGCCACTATTGCCAATATTTGTTAATTGTAGCGTTTTTTGCTCTTTCTCAGATAATATAATAGGAATTCGTTTTTATTTATCTTAATGATAATCCGCCAATATAGGAATATTAACGCCTATGGAAAAACACACCGGCTTTGCGTCTCGGCTTAGCGCCTGGTTGCTGCAAAAAGGAAGTGACCATTATAACCAGCAGGTGGATAGCCGAAAAAGAAAACTGCTGTCCAACCTTTCGGGGCGCGTGTTAGAAATAGGTCCGGGAACGGGGGCCAATATTCCCTACTATCCGGATGATATTTCGCTGGTCGGTCTGGAGCCAAGTCCTCATATGCAGGCTTATCTGAAAGAAAATGTGGAAGAGGCCCATCAGCATATGGAAATTATCACCGGTGCGGCCGAAAGCGTTCCTCTGGCTGAGGCGAGTATGGATACCGTGGTAAGCACCTTGGTGCTTTGCTCGGTAGACCGCATAGATAAGGCATTATCAGAAATAAAGAGAGTGCTCAAGCCGGGCGGTCATTTCCTCTTCATCGAACATGTCGCCGCACCGCAACAGTCATCCCTTCGTAGAATTCAGCGGTGGATCAACCCTTTATGGAAACGCGTCGCTGATGGTTGCCACACTGATCGGGAAACCTGGAAGGCGATCAAAAAAGCCGGCTTTGATCATGTAGACTAAGATCATTTTCAGCTTTCATTATTTGTCGTTGGTCTCCATATTGCAGGAAAAGCCGTTAAAGAATAAGATTCTTGCGGATTCTTCATCATGGGTAAAAGGCCTATGACGAAATATAACCAATGATACATGCATCTTTGGGCTTTTAGAAAATCCAAATTTGATCTTTTAATGATTTTGCTTCAAAAATTAATCTAAGGTAATAAGTCTCACATATCATGACCCCTTATATTGCACTTTTGCGAGGTATAAATATAGGCAGGCATTGCAAAATGAAGATGGTTGACATGTGTGTCATGATTTGTGAAATGGGATTTAAAGGCGTACAAACGTATATTCAGAGTGGCAACGTGGTCTTTGTTGCATCAAATGGTCATTCTGCTCATCTTGCAAATAGAATTAGCCGTCAGATTGAGAAGACATTCGGGAATGATGTACCAATGATTATTTGCACTTCTCCCGAACTGTCAAACATTCGGGATAATATGTTTTTTGAGGAAAAAGGCAGATGGAAACGTTACATCACCTTCTTATCTCATCAACCTGACCAGGCACAGCAAAATAAAATGGAAGAGCAATCCAGCAACGTTGAGACTTTTCGTGTAGGAGAAGAGGTTGTTTATGCGCAAGTAAATAAACAAACGGATGAAAAGCCACTCTTCTCAGGATCCTTCGTCCAAAAACAGCTAGATATACCGGCAACGAACCGAAACCTGCGCAGCGTAAACAAGATCTTAGCATTAGCCTCACCCACTGAATAGTTATGAATCGAACGGACCGCCTTACCGCGATGATTATTTATTTGCAGGGACACCAGCGCGTAACAGTCCAAAAAATGGCCGAGCGGTATGATATTAGCGAGCGGACTGTCTACCGCGACCTGCAAGCTCTCCAGGAAGCCGGGGTTCCTATCGGATCCGAAGAAGGCAAGGGTTACTTCATTGTAAAAGGCTATCATTTGCCTCCGGTCATGTTCGATAAAAACGAAGCCTCCGCGCTGCTGGCCGGCGAACGGCTGATGGAAAAGTGGGAGGATACGAAGTTGAGCCGATCATATTCAGCCGCACTTGACAAAATACGTTCGGTGCTCCGCAGCCGTGAAAAAGAATATATAGAAACACTGGACCAGCATATCAAAACGTTTTCCTATTCGGATGAAAGAAACATTGAGACTGATGAGCGCGTGTTTTCCTTTCTGCAAGATGCTATCGTCAATCAGGAGGTTGTTCATCTGTCATACTATTCACCCTACAACGACCAACATACGCGACGCGATGTAGAACCGCTCGGCCTTTTACTGCGCGACAACTTTTGGTATCTGGCCGGATGGTGCCGCCTGCGTACGGATTACCGCATGTTCCGGGTTGACCGGATCGAAAATTATAAAAAATCAGCAGCGCAGCTTCCCGCTTCACCCAAACATACACTGAAAGAATTCTCGGAGCAGAGTTTTTTCGAAGAACAGGAGCTGCAAGAAGTCACGGTGACGTTTGATGAAGAGATGGTCCGTTATCTGGGCGACCAAAAATACTATCGCGGCTGGGTTTCGGAAGAAACGGTGGATGGCGGCGTAAAAATGACTTTTTTGACTTCTTCTATTGCGTATTTTGCCCGCTGGCTGCTGATGTGGGGCGATGGGATCGAGGTCATAGCTCCACCAAACCTTCAGAAAAAAGTTCAATCACTTTCGGAACAACTGTACAGACATCATTCCTGCTAAAATAAACCGAAAAGCCCTGCCATTTATAAGACAATCAGAGAGATGCCTTCGAGGATGGTTTGACGTTATTCAAAAAAATACTCTTATGTCTATTCCTAAAAGTACTATGGAGATTACTGATATTTTAACTCATTTTTATTTCTTTTTGCTTTTTATCCTTTTTTAGTTACAATCTATGCGGTTAAAGTGTTAATTAAGATTTTCACTTGGAGTTTTTACCCGTCATTTTAGGAATTCTGGTGCTGATCCTGTTAGTGACCTGGGTCAAGCTGGATACATTCATTTCGTTTATGCTGGCTTGTCTGCTGGTTGGTTTAATGGGCGGCCTTTCAGTAACAGATACGATTGATGCTATCCAAAAGGGCATTGGAGATACGCTGAGCGGACTGGTCATTATACTCGGCTTTGGAGCGATGCTTGGGAAGTTAGTGGCTGAAAGCGGTGCGGCCAATAAGATCACGAACAGTTTGGTCAAAAAGTTCGGTAAATCCAATATCCAGCTTGCACTTATTTTAACGGGCTTTATTGTGGGTATTTCCATGTTTTACACCGTAGGGTTTGTTATTCTTGTGCCGCTGGCGATCGCCATTGCCTATAATACCGGCCTACCGCTGCTGTACATCGGCCTTCCTATGCTGGCATCGCTATCCGTCACCCATGGATTTCTCCCGCCTCACCCCGCTCCAACGGCTATTGCCAATAATTACGATGCTGATCTTGGACTTACCCTTATTTATGGTATCATAGCCGGAATTCCTGCCATTCTTTCGGCAAAATATGCCCTGCAAAAGGTGATGGTACGCATTCAACCGGAATTAAATCAGGAATTTATTCCAGAAAATGATGATGAGTATCCCATACCTCCTCTCTGGATATGCCTGTTGGTTGCTTTATTACCGGTGATTCTTATTGGCGGAGCCTCTTTAATGCAGGCTTTTATCGGAAAGAATATGATCCTTTCTTCTCTTGGAAATCCCTCCGTGGCAATGCTGATCTCAGTACTTGCAGGAATTTATTTCTTGGGAATCCGCACCGGACGACCAACTAAAAAAGTGATGGAGTTACTTTCCAACGCTATCGCAAGCATCGCCGTTGTTTTGTTAATTATAGCCGGAGCAGGGGCTTTCAAAGAAGTAATGGTTAGCACAGGCATAAGTGATGCGCTGGGGGAGGTCCTATCAAACCTGGGCATGTCTCCCATACTGTTGGCCTGGATTATTGCTGCCCTCATACGGGTAAGCGTTGGCTCTGCCACCGTTGCTGCTCTGACGGCTGCGGGCATTATGACACCCATGATTGGACATACCGCCATAAGACCGGAATTGTTAGTCTTAGCAACCGGGGCCGGCAGCATCTTCTTCTCCCATATAAATGACGGTGGATTTTGGCTCTTTAAAGAATATTTTAATGTAAGTGTCAAAGAAACGTTCCTGTCCTGGACGTTGATGGAGACCACTGTTTCTGTTGTCGGACTTATTGATATTTTAATATTAAACTTCATAATCCAAACCTTATCATGAATCTTGAAAAAAGAATTAGAGAATTAGACCTGCAGATTCCTTCTCCCCCTGCGGCCGGAGGCGTTTATAAACCTGTGCTCATCATCGATAATTTATTGTATGTATCCGGGCAAGGACCAACCCAAAACGATGAAACGCTTATCACCGGCAAGCTCGGGGACGATATAAGTATCGAAGAAGGTTATAACGCAGCTCGTCAAGTTGGCTTGACGATGCTGGCAACGATGAAAAATGAAATCGGTGATCTTGCCAAGATAAAGCGCATCGTAAAGACTTTTGGGATGGTAAACAGCACGCAGGGTTTCCATGACCAACCGCAAGTTATTAATGGATTTAGCGAACTTTATGTCGAGCTTTTGGGAGATGACTACGGCAAAGGAGCCCGTAGTGCGGTAGGTATGTTGCTGCCCGGTAATATTGCCGTAGAAGTAGAAGCGGTTTTTGAAATCCATACATAATGGACCATTGGTTTGAGATCAAAAATGATGACCGAATATTGAGTCCGGCTCTGCTTTTTTATCCGGATCGTATTCAGGCAAACATCCAAAAGATGCTCCGCATGGCCGGCTCTGCCGATCGGCTGAGACCGCATGTTAAGACCTATAAATGCAAAGAAATTGTAAGCATGCAGATGGAAGCCGGGATTACCAAGTTTAAGTGTGCCACGCTTGCTGAGGCACAAATGCTGGCCGAGTGCAATGTGTCTGATATTCTGGTTGCTTATCCGCTGGTCAGGGCTAACCAACAAAAATTTCTGAACTTGCGGAAAGCATATCCGGCTATATCCTTTTCTACGCTGATAGACCATCCGGAGCAAGTCCGGCAGTGGAAACAACATCAAGAAGCGCCCGTAAACATCTTTGTGGATCTGGATGTGGGGATGCATCGTACCGGTATATCAGTCAATACGTTAGAAGAATTGCTCAGCTCCATTGATGCCGAATATTTCAACTTAATGGGGTTTCATGCCTACGACGGGCACATCAGAGATGGCGATAGTGCTGAGCGTAAAGAGCATGTACAGCAATCATTCAGGGAAGTAAAGCATTTTTTAGATGATTTTGAAGGTCCTCAAACCTTCATTGCAGGTGGCAGTATCACCTTTCCTGTCCATGCAACTTATCCATCAAGAGTGCTATCGCCCGGAACCCCGCTGCTTTGGGATAGGGGATATGGTGAAAGCTTTCCCGACCTTCAGTTTGATATAGCAGTTACTCTTCTTGCACGGATTATAAGCAAGCCCGGTCCAAATTTGCTTTGCCTCGATCTGGGTTACAAAGCCATTGCTTCTGAAATGAAAGAACATCCGCCGGTTGCCTTTCCACAGATACCCGATGCTGAGATTACCGACCACAGCGAGGAGCACCTGGTGATAAAAACGGGAGATGCCAAAAAATGGAACATAGGCGGCGTACTGTACGGTTTTCCATGGCACATTTGTCCGACAGTGGCACTACATGCAAAAGCAGGTATTGTAGAAGACCGAAGCGTACAGGCTTCATGGGAAATCGCTTCCCGCGATCGACATTATTTTTTTAATGAATATGAGACACAAAATGAGTGACAAACCCTTCATTATGGACGCCCACCTGGATCTTACCATGAATGCAATGGAATGGAATCGGGATCTGCGATGGCCTATTGATAAAATTCGAACGTCGGAGCAGGATATGACCGATAAACCCGACCGCGGAAGAGGTACAGTCTCTTTTAGAGCTCTGCGGGAGGGAAATATAGGGCTCGTGGTGGGCACCCAGATAGCCCGATACACCGAGCACTCTAATCAGATGCCTGGTGCGAGCTGGAATTCTCCGGAACAGGCCTGGGCTCAAACGCAGGGTCAGCTTTCCTGGTATCAAACCATGGAGTATGATGGCCAAATTACATCGATCACCAACCGAGAGGAACTTGAAGCACACCTGCAATCCTGGGAGGAAGATCCAGATCAAACACCTATCGGACTGATACGCAGCCTTGAAGGTGCTGATTCGATCATCAGCTTTAAACACCTCCAAAAAGCATATGACGATGGTCTTAGAGCGATCGGTCCGGCTCATTACGGGCCCGGAGTCTATGCCCAGGGCACCGATGCTACCGGCGGCATCGGAACGAAGGGCAAGCAGTTTCTTCGGGAAATGGAGCGGCTCAATATCATTTTGGATGCGACCCACCTTTGCGAAAAAAGCTTTTGGGAAGCACTCGATCATTTTAATGGACCGGTCTGGGCCAGCCATAATAATTGTCGGGCGCTGGTTCCTAACAACCGACAATTTTCAGATGAGCAGCTGAACGAACTCATCGATCGCGGAGCCGTCATTGGAGCTGCCCTGGATGCCTGGATGCTGGAAGAAGAATGGATCCGAGGCGAGTCTACGCCCGAAAGCGAAGGGGTGACGATGGAACATGTGGCGGACCATATTGACCATATCTGCCAGCTGGCCGGTAATGCCCTGCATGTTGGCATTGGCTCTGACCTGGACGGGGCGTTTGGCACCGAGCAGTGTCCGCGCGATTTAAATACGATTGCTGATCTCCAAAAAATGACGACTATATTAGAAGATCGCGGTTATAGCAACGAGGATATCGGGCATATTTGCTCTGAAAACTGGATCAACTTTTTGAAAGAGGCCTGGCAATGATAATCCTTCAGTTTTAAAAAGTCTGAATACATCTTGCTGGTTCGTGGCCGACTTTACATCAAAAATAGCTCGCTGTCATCATTTCTTATTGCGAATTATAGATGCAGTAGTTAAATAGCAGATCATGTCCGGACATTGAGCCAACCTCTTATCATTGGCTCACTCATCGCTTGTTTAAGTGGGTGGCTACCAATCTATTGATTCCGAACCCTCAATGACACCAATATGCCGTACTTTAGCCTATTTACTGGTAAATATGGTAATACTTTATTCAATCTTCCTGTCCTTACCGATTGTCATCGGCACAGGCTCTTTTCCCACCGAAGGATCGGGGCACATAAGGAGAAACTCTTTGATATAATTAGTGCCGTACAACTACATTTACATTTCACGCTGCAAGGAGGCATCGCAAAATGGTATCAAGTACTTTACAGGTTGCGGAACCTCATTCGAGCTGTTACGTTGGTTAATACGACATTTAGATCAGCAAAATAGGCTCTGTGAGGTGTGACCCCGACAAGGTTTCATCGGATTCCGCATAACTAAAATAGTTATTTAAGACGGTAAACACATTGTACTCCGCTTAAGGTAAGAGGCATTTGTATGAACTCATGAAAATAATATTATGCTGACTTAGCGTAGCCCGTATCTGCTTTATAACAAATAACTGCGCCCATTCGGCTCCGCTCAGGGCTCTTTTTTGCTTTTGCAAAGTCCACTCAACGCCTTTATCAAAATTAATTTCATTTTCCGTTGACATAGGGTTGTCAGTATTAAACCTTACATTTATTTGTTAAACCTAACATAACCCTGTTATTATGAGTACAACCAACTATGTTAACACCTTCGTAGAAGTGGCCGAAGACTGTCCGGTAAATAAAGCCGAAAGCCCACCTGAACGCAGCCGCAAGACTAAAGTGCGCATGCAGTACGAGCTTATATCAGAAAATCCCTATACCTATACTTCTGATGATTTACTCTTCCATATCTATGCTAAACGACACGACATCCCTGAATCCAAAAAAGAAGAGGAGAGAGAAGCCTATTTTTCCAAAGGTCGTGCTTGCCTTCGCTCGTCCTCACTTGGGAAACGATACGGCTGGGGTATCCACTATGATGAAAACGGGAAGATGGCCCTTTATGGCGTTGAATCGGTCAAATATACTCAATTTGCCAGGGATGAGAACTTAGATCACCTTAAAGCTCTTCGCTCAGGTTGAGCTTGTTTTCTATGACAATATATTTTTTAGAAATACATTCAGTGCTATTGACATAGGGTTGTCATAAACGTGCCATAGCTTGTGGGTGTTAAATCATCCAACAACAAAATTCCCTTATGCAACAACGTTACATAGAAGTTACAGGCGCACGAGAAAATAATTTAAAGAATATTGATCTTAAGATCCCCAAACAAAAGCTTACCGTATTTACGTGCGTTTCAGGCGCCGGAAAGTCATCCATTGTATTTGATACCGTAGCTGCTGAGTCCCAGCGACAGCTGAATGATATGTTCAGTGCTTTTATTCGGAATCGACTACCCCAATATGGGCAGCCCGACACAGACTCTATGCACAATCTGTCCCCGTCTGCTGTCATCAACCAAAAACCAGTGAGAGGTAACATCCGATCAACAGTTGGAACTATTACGGATATATATTCGCTGCTCAGGTTGTTGTATTCGCGCATCGGAGAACCCTCGGCCGGCTATTCGAATGCTTATTCATTTAACGAACCTCAGGGAATGTGCCCGAAGTGTGATGGACTTGGGAAGGTGAAGACGCTTGATGTGGATAAGCTGATCGATACTTCGAAATCACTTAATGAAGGACCAATCAACTTTCCGGGCTTTAGTGTAGGGGGATATTGGTGGGAAATTTATGCTCGTTCGGGTCTTTTTGATAATGACAAAAAATTGGAGAAGTATAGCGTAGAAGAATGGCAGGCCCTGCTTTATACCCCTGAAGATAAAGATATCCATACTGAAGCTAATGGGTATGAACGAAATTATGAAGGCCTGGCAGACCGATTCAATCGACTCTATATCAACCGGGATACCAGCTCACTGAGTAAGAAAAAGCGCGAACAAATCAGCCAGGTTTTGTCCAGTGATCGTTGTCCGTTGTGCAAGGGGGCAAGGCTCAGTAATACCGCTTTAGAAAGTACAATCAACGGCTATAATATTGCTCAACTTAACTCCATGGAGGTTCGGAATCTCATTGAAGCGATGAGAAAAATGGAGCAGATAAAAAAATCAGCCGCTCTCCCAATTATAACTAAAATTATAGAAGGGCTTGAGTACCTGTGTACCGTTGGCCTTGGATATCTTACTCTCGACCGCCCGACGCCCACCCTTTCAGGAGGAGAATCTCAACGAATTAAAATCGTGAAGCGACTCGGCAGCAGTCTTTCTGATTTACTCTACATTTTTGACGAACCTACGGTTGGCCTTCACCCGCGGGATGTACATGGACTCACAGACTTGCTTCAGGCACTGAGAGATAAGGGTAATACTGTGCTCGTGGTAGAACACGATCCTGATGTCATTGAAGCCGCTGATCATGTTGTAGATGTGGAACCCGGTGCCGGAGAAGAAGGCGGTAAAATCGTCTATCAGGGCGATATTAGAGGATTATATCAATCTGATACACCTACCGGAGAACATTTGAGTGAAACAATTCCGATTAAATCACAGTTTCGCCAACCTTCAGGAAAAATGGAAATTGAGAATGCAACCTTACATAATCTAAAGAACATTACAGTAAATGTTCCCAAAGGAGTCCTTACAACGTTTACTGGTGTGGCAGGAGCCGGTAAAAGTACGTTGATGAAGGTGCTCCATCAAACAAATCCTGAAGCAATTGTGGTAGACCAATCAGCAATTGGTCAATCCAGCCGCTCAACTCTTGCAAACTATTCAGGACTTATGGACCGGATCCGGGTGCTTTTTGCCCGGTCTACCGGTGAAAATAAATCGCTTTTTAGCTTTAATTCTGACGGTGGATGTCCAGCATGCGGAGGACGAGGAGTAACATTTACCGACCTGGCATTTATGGAATCTATAAAATCGGTCTGTGAAGTATGTCATGGCAAACGATACAGCAAACGGGCGCTCCAACATAGATTTCGAGGACAATCCATTAGCGATGTGATGGAAATGTCAGCGAGTGAAGCTGAGAATTTTTTTGAAGAATCCCGACTTAAAAACACTCTTCAAACAATAAATGCCGTGGGACTTGGATATATCACACTGGGACAGACCACATCCAGTTTATCGGGTGGCGAATGTCAGCGTCTAAAACTGGCGAGTGAATTACACAAGTCGGGCCAAATTTACCTTCTCGATGAACCTACAAAGGGACTTCATTTAGCCGATTTAAAACAATTACTCTCCATCTTAAATCAAATGGTAGATGAGGGAAATTCTGTTATCGTCATAGAGCACCACCTGGATATCATCAAAAATGCCGACTGGGTTATTGATCTCGGTCCCGAAGGAGGGGCCGCCGGTGGAAAAGTCTTATTTGAAGGCACTCCCGAACAGTTACTTAAATCTCAACAATCAATAACTGGGAGATATTTGCAGAAATCAGTCTCGCCGATTACTTCCTAGCCCAATGGTTAGGTTTAAATAAATTTAATCGATTCTAAAACCATTGACATAGGGTTGTCAGTAGCTGCTTTTATCTTGGGAGTGAACGGTCATTTTAAATCTAAAAACAACATAATAATGAACCTCATCCCACTTTTTACCAACGAACTGGAGCGAGAAACCAACACAACGCGTAAGTTTCTGGAACTTGTCCCAGACAACAAGTTCGAATGGAAACCTCATGAGAAAAGTATGCCGTTAAACAATTTATCCGTGCATATCGCTGAAATTCCAGGCTGGATTGAAACGGCGTTGACGACAGAAGAAGTGGACTTTGCAGACAGTAATGAGTCAAGAGCAGTAGAAAATTCGGAAGACTTGGTGGAATTACTGGACACTTCAACCCAAAAATCGAACACGGCTCTTGCGGAAGCTGACGAGGATGATCTGCTTCCCGACTGGACCATGAAAAACGAGGGTCAAGTACTGATGGTGATGCCTAAACATGCGGTCATCCGCCATTCGTTAAATCAGATTACGCATCACCGGGCCCAACTGGGAGTATATTTACGTCTGCTGGATATTCCTATTCCCGGCAGCTATGGTCCCAGTGCAGATGAGCAAACTTAAATTATATTTAGAACTGCCTGTTCACCAAGCGGGCAGTTCAATTTATACTATAAACCTATCTAAATATTATTATGAAAAAACCTGCCATAAAAGAGTATCATTATCACTCGTGGGCGAACAACCGTTTTTTTGAACACTTGCAAGCCCTTCCCGATGAGGTTTATGATAAAGAAGTTGAAAGCGTATTTTCTTCCGTCTCAGAAGTCATAGCCCATATTTACCAGGTTGACCAGCTATGGCTGAGCGTTATGGCAGGCGAGCCGTTTGAGCAAAACATAAAAATGTTCAAAAAAGCTCAAAAGAAGGCAGAAGGGAAGAGTCTACATGCCATGGAAAAGCTATATCATGAGCTGAGTGATCAATACGCTGCTTTTTTCGATGAGCAAGATCTCGACGAAGTGATCACCACTGAACATCCTCAGTACGGCAAACTGGAGGTGTCCGTTGCTGAGTTAGTACAGCATGTTGTCAACCACGGAACTTATCATCGGGGAAATATTACTGCTATGCTTCGGCAGCAGGGACACGCAAGTGTGCCAAATGATTATATTATTTATCTCAATGAGATTCAGTGATTTTAGAAGCCACAAAAGACAATCGGTCCAGAAATTATCCTCCCAGGCAGAGAGCTTCGGCTAACCCTTTTGGTTGAACTCAATGCGATATCCGTTATCGTTTTGCGAAACCGTTAAAGAACAATCGTAGACCGTGCTTAATTTTTGGGACGTAAGTATCTCGCTGGTGGGGCCTTCATACATTGCCTGGCTATTCTTCATCAGGGCGACGTTCTTTATTTCCGGTATAATTTCTTCAAGATGATGCGCTGCGATAATGATGGTCGTTCCCTGGCGGGCAATGTCGCGAATGAGCTGAAGAAACGTTTTACTGCGCCACCACATCCAACGCCGTGGTCGGTTCATCCAGTGCCAATAAAGTCGGGAGCTGTAACTATAATTCTACCCTGGAATACCTTTAATCTAAGCAGTATCCTCTTTCATAAATTCGTTCTCTGTATAAATATCCCAGAAGACCCAAAAGATAGGATAGGGCGGGAAAATAACGGCAAAAAAAAGCTTTACATTCTTAAAATGTTCGTTACTTAGCTGGGCAATACCGGCTACCCCAGCTAACCAAAAGATAAAGGCAATGAAAATAAAAAATGAAATTGATAAAGAGCCTATAAAGCCAAAGCTCTCATAAAAGGTTTGCAGCATCGAGTTTATACTCTACTTTAAATAGTTATTTTGTTATTTTCACTGATATTCACACTAATATCAAATATAAACATAATAAAATCCACATGCTTCCGGTAGTTTCTATTGTAGGACGGCCCAATGTTGGTAAATCTACGATCTTTAACCGACTTATTGGTAGCCAAAAGGCTATTGTAGACGATCAGTACGGGGTTACCCGCGATCGACACTATGGGGAGTCTGTTTGGAATGGGCGGCATTTTAGTGTTATAGATACCGGTGGTTATTTACCCGATGAAACAGATGTATTAGTCGCAGGAGTGCGCGAGCAGGTGCATATTGCAATTGAAGAATCTGACGTTATTCTTTTTGTAGTAGATACCAAAGGGGGAATTACCAGCCTGGATGATTCCGTAGCTCGGCTACTTCGCGAACAAGACAAGCCCGTTCTATTAGTCCCTAATAAGGCTGATAATGACGAACGAACATTCAATGCTGCGGAGTTCTATGCGCTCGGTTTTAAAGAACTATATCCCATATCTGCTATAAATGGACGGGGCACCGGCGACCTTTTGGATGAAGTCGTTAAAAACCTTCCGGAGGAAAGCAATGAGCAAGAGCCTGATTTCCCCAAGTTAGCGGTTGTAGGACGTCCGAATGTAGGAAAGAGCAGTTTCGTTAATGCACTGCTAAATGACGAGCGCAGCATTGTAACGGATATTCCCGGAACAACGCGTGATGCTATTAACAGCAAGCTAAAGCACGATGGTAAGGAATATATATTAGTAGATACTGCCGGCCTGCGTAAAAAGCGCAAAGTTAAAGAGAATGTTGATTTTTATAGTACTGTCCGTACCGATCGTGCCATTAAGGAATGCGATATAGCTATACTTATGATCGATGCTATGCGCGGCTTTGAGGCCCAGGACAAACATATTATTCAGCAGGCCGAGAACTATAACAAAGGTATTATCATCGTTCTGAATAAATGGGATCTCGTACCCAAAAAGGATGCGAATATTCATAAAGAATTCGAAGAATATGTGTATAGCCGTATTCCAATGATGGAATATGTGCCCATTGTTTCTGCATCTTCGCTAAGTGGTCAGCGAATTCATCGTGTCCTTGACATTGCAGACCGTGTTATTGAAGAGCGAGAACGGACTATTAGCACATCGCAGTTAAATGATTTTATAAAACGTATTATCAAAGAAAACCCACTGCCGACACGCCGGGGCGTACCACTAAAAATAAAGTATGCTACTCAGGTTAAATCGAAACCACCGGTATTTGTCTTTTTTATGAACATTCCGGAGGATTTGCCGTCAAATGACCGGCGTTATATAGAAAAAAGCATTAGAAAGGAGTATGGGTTTGAAGGGGTTCCCATAACCCTGAGATTTAAGAGAAAATAACTTAAATTGCCATTGAAGTGATTAGAGGAATAGGTTATTTTAGATAACCAAGTTATTAGCTTAAACCATTATTTCAAATGCAGATCTCATGGCTCAACAAACAAATTTAGAACAACCTCGGGCAAATGCTCTGAATGACCAGTACAGTCGTGAACGTGATTTTTCTGTTACGGAAAGTTTGTATTTAACAGAAGTGTGTAAAGCACTGTGGTATTCCTTCAAAGAGATATTTAAGCCCTCTACAACTCTTGAATACCCTGACGAAAAGTGGGATCCGCCGGCATCCTTTCGCGGACGTCCGGTACTGGTTGAAGATAATGGAGAGGAACGCTGCGTAGCCTGTGGGCTTTGTGCCCGCGCATGTCCGCCGTTGGCTATTAGCATGCAAGCAGCAGAAAAGTCCAATGACCAAAAGGAACGCTATCCCGACTTTTTCGAAATCAACATGCTTCGCTGTATCTATTGCGGATACTGCGAAGAAGTGTGCCCTGAAGAAGCTATCGTGATGAGTAAAGATTATGATATAGTCTTTGAATCCCGTGAAGAGGCTATTTATGACAAGGAGCGCTTGCTTGTACCAAAGGAAGATCTTACGGACCGGCTTGAATTCCTTAAAGATTATAGAAATAACCAGTTTGGTCAGTTTTGGGATTTCCAGGAAGAAAATAATATCCACTCTGTACGTGATCGCGATCGCGAATTTCATTCCGGCCTGTCGCTTGTTGATATGATTGAGCAGCAGGAACACAATGATAATGTGGAAGCTGACTCGAACTGGGCACGATAAATGATGGCTGAACAACAACAGATCTCTCAGGAGAGCGTCAACCATCTCATCGAGGATATTGCTTATTTGCAGGACGAAGCGGATGCCCTCCAATATGTTATAGAAGAGGTTCCTTACGACCAAAGTCCTTCTGACGAACCCTCTATTGCTGAGATGCTAAAGCTAATTGACCATGCTCAGATCTCTTATTACCGTCCTATCTTCGAAGATGCTATAGACACAAAGAGACCGACTTATATCAGTGATTTCACTCATTTTGAAGAGAACTTTATGTTTGATGAGGAGGGTATTGATATCCATAAGATCCTGAAGAAGCTGTCCAAACACAGGGCAGGTGTTATAAATTCCCTCAAGGATATATCTCTAATGCAATGGGAGAGCATTATTTATAAGGATAATACGGATATAACTATATTCAGTTTTATACAGGAAATGGTGCGTTTTGAGCGTGATATGCTTAAAAAAATTGTGAACCGGGTAAGGGTATTCAGCCAAGAACGGCAAACTCAACGCGAATTAGAGCAACGCCGGAAGCAACAGCAGTACTTTAATGTCGATGAAAATACTAACTATTAATTATAACAACCTCTATAAATGCCATGGGCGGATTTCTTACTTGCACTCACCGGAGGATATGCAGCCTATGAATTTACAAAATTTGCAAAGGGGAGGGAAGGGTTAAAGTTTCTGGCGTTAGCTAGCGCATCTTGTTTTTTTATATTTATTGAAATAGCCATTATAATTGGCAGCTTTTTTACGTCTTCAGCGGTTGTTACGGTTATTGATTTTATTGTTGAATGGGGGCAAATTATAAGCTTATCATTTATTTTAAGCTCACTCGTCTTACTTATCAGGGAAACACGTCCCAGTTATGAACAATTTCCGCTCTTATATGGCGCTTTACCATTTCTCATTATTATATCATACTTTTTTGCATTAGAAAGTGAGTTAATACGCCGGTGGCTTTTTTTTATATATCAGGGCGGAGCCTTAGTAGTCGGATTATTAATGTATGGAAGCAAAGTTTATCAGCAAAAGAGATATAAAATGGTACTCATTGGAATAAGTGGCCTGTTTCTGGCATATCTAATGTATTGGACAATACCAATTCTTAGAAATAATTATCCAACAAGCTGGAAACTGGTTCTTTTAGCTGGAATTGTAACAACAGCTTACGGATATAAATCAGCAGTTAAAAAGTAGTTATTATGAATACAGTTATTGATCAAAAGGCTCCGGAATTCAGTTTAGTAAATACCGAAGGAGAGACGGTGTCTCTTTCGAAAACTATTGAAAAGGATAATGTAGTATTGTTATTCTTTCCATTAGCTTTTTCAAGTGTTTGTACGGAAGAGTTATGTACAATACGGGATAATATGAAGCTTTATAACTCTATGGATGCTAAGGTAATTGGAGTTAGTGTTGACAGTCATTTTACATTAAATGCTTTTAAAAAGACTGAAAACCTTAACTTTACCTTACTAAGCGACTTTAATAAATCCGTTGCTCCGAAGTATGATAGTTTATACAAAAACTTTCATGGAATGAACGGAGTGACAAAGCGTTCAGCATTTGTAATAAACCAAGATAGAAAAATAAAGTATAAGCAGGTACTTGATGATGCAGAGAATGAACCAGATTATAAAGCTATCATAGAAACACTATCTGGATTGGGATAGATAGTAAAATATCGAGATATATAGGGTTTTATCACTTTTCTAATGCAATACTATAATGATTAATAAGGGGAGTGGTTGCAAATAAATGATACGATGGTAATACCATATTCGTTTCCTATTTTACATAATATATATTATACGACATATGTGGCTAGTGGACATATACGTACTCCACTTTCTCGGTTAAAAACAAATCATTCCATTATATATTTTCAACTTTATAATGTGGTGAAGCCAGGTAGTTTCTTTTAAACAATCATCATATAATTCTGTTATCATAGTGTCTTCGGCCGATTACCCCACATTTAATATCCTTCCAGATATTTATACGAAAATTATGACTTGCATCCCAAAAGCCTGACATTATTGAATAATATCCTGTCGTGTTGATGGATTAAATTTGCGCATGACCAATATAAAGCCTGTGTATACTGAAATCCTTGTTAACAGCTTTTAAACGGGGTTTATGTCAAATTCCGGTTCTAAGCGGTTTTAAATAGTTTGGCATATGTTCGTATGGCTATTTTAGGACATTTAGGGAACGATTTTCCTGAATTCCACTTTATTGTAGTATCGTATGTAGCAATTGTCTTGATATTTGTTTTATTGATAAATAATATTCTTGAAAATAGAATTCATCTACTGGCGTTAATACTATTGATATCTAATAGATCAACATTATTATGAATACAACTAAAATAGTAACTTCAGCATTTGTATTAATTTTTGCTTTGAATTTTGCAAGTGCTTCAGGACAAAATGTTTTGCAGAAGATACAGAATGAACCTCAGTTATCAGCTTTTGCAGCTGCTTTAACAAATGCTGGTTTAAAGGCTAAGCTTACGAGCGGTGGCCCGTTTACCGTTTTTGCGCCATCAAATAATGCCTTTAATAGTCTTGCGCCAAATAAAAAATCAAAGAAAGGGTTACTGCTCAACCACATTATTACAGGCAATGCTACCAAACGTAGTTTAAAATATATGGATCATATAATAAGCTTGAGCGGAAATTCTATAGATATTAAAAAAAATAATAGCACTTTGACGGTTCAAAACCACTCATTGGTCAAAAGCAATATTGATGCCGATAATGGGGTCATCCATATTATAGATGGGGTTATTAATAATTAGTGCTTATTAAAAGCCAGCGTATTCCACATTACAATATTTGGGATTTATAAAAAGCACAGTACGGAACTATTTATAATTAAACTCTATATAATATAACTCAATGTTTATGATAAACTTAGGGTGGAAAATGATAGCGTTACTGCATAGTTAGTTTATTTTAAAACCACTATTTGACAGAGTTTTTGCAAAACTCCTATGAATTTAGAATCCTATGGAAGCAATCAGGTGTCGACATTCTGTTTATCCATGATTTATTAAATCGAATCCAAATAGGCAAAAAGGAGATTGTTGACCCGTTGGATATCTTTTTTAAATACGCGCTCTCCCAGCTGATGATAAGGATCGATAGCCGGCTCTACAGCTATTGATACGACGTCCTTTTCACTATCTTCACTATTAAATTCATAACCATAATGAAGATAATCATTTGTATTATTGCTGAGAATTATATTGCCACTAATATCCTTCAATTTCTTCACCACATTTTTGGTAAGCTTTATAAGTGATTGCGAGGCATTAAGTTCATTAAGCTCCCAATGCTTAGAATAAAGCGCAATGCCGGGTTTGCCCTTGAATAATGGAGTAGTATCAATGGTAATTATCTGGTCTGGCATATGGCCTTCTTCCTTACAGGTTTCTGAAATACGACGGGCTCCCATTCCATGAACATATCCATCCCCATTATTTTTTAATCGTTCAGGATGCTCTTCTAACCCCTTCTTTTCTTCCATTTCAGAAAAGAAAAACATAAGGTTCGGCCAGTCTTTATTGATTGATTTTTCTGCCATCGCCAGGCATAAACCTACGCCGGCACTGTCATCCATCGCTCCTTTTATGTGCTTGTTGGTCGTCGAAACCGGTAATATTTCGGGATATTCGATTCCAAAGTGATTGATCGTATCAATATGACAGGTTAGCGCAATGGTTTGCTTACTCCTTGTATGATTATTTTTAAATATCAGATTATTACCCTTCGTTTTTATCTCCTGATATCCCGGAATGGATTCAAATATATAGCGGATATAAGGATGAAGCCGCTTTTCATAACTGCTAAAAGACGGGCATTGGGCTACTTCGGTGATGTGTTTATGTAGGTCAAGATCGATCATATTAGGTCTTTGAACTAAATGTAATGTCAAAGGAGCCGTCTTTTTCGGCAAATATCTGAAGTTTATCAATTACGGCCCCTGTATTTAATGGCCCATATATATGAGGAAACTGTTCATCTTGTTGTTCATCGTCCTCATATTTTAACTCATTACTTAACGTAGATACATCAATTACCAGCAATAGGATTTGGTCTTTAGCACTGAAAAGTCGGTTAGCGGTTTCTTGTACCTGTGAACCTGTTGAACAATGAATAAAGACTTCTTCTTCAAGGGATTCGGGTCTAAATATAGAGTTTTGGGTATGCTCCAGATATAATTTCTGGGTAGTAAGATGGAATATAATATCGTCTTGCATAAACGGTGTTTGTCAAATAGTATTAATAATTTCAGTTGCAATATGTATTAAAGCATCCCCTTTATAAGTGACTGATGCCCTGTTCAGACCAATAATACGCCCTTTTAGAGGACTTTTCACTTTGGAGATACTTCCTCCGCATGGATCCATAATATCACCTAATAGTTCTTCAGCTTCAACATATTGTCCCAGTAATAGTTTATGATTAAAAAAACCACTGTAATCTGCCCGGATCCATATTGAATTGCCGTAAATTTCTGTGGATTTATGGCTTGGGGCTTCTTCGATCATGCTTAAGTGTTTTAATAGCCTCAAAGTGATAGCAACCCCTTCCCCAATAGCTTCTTCATCAAAACGGAGCGTTTCCCCTCCTTCATAGACTAACATCTGCACCCCTTGGTTCTGAGCTGTTTCCCGAAAGCTTCCGGTTATTTCAGATGAATGAAGGATAACAGGAGGTCTACAAGCTTTTGCTATTGCTCGGTTATTTTCGTTTTGCCAGTTACAGCGAAGCTGAGCTAAATTAACCCGGGCATTGCTTCCGGTGTGGAAATCAATCCCATAGTCGACCCAGGGTAATATCTGATCCTGAATCTTATAAGCTATTTGGCTTGCCAATGACCCGTGCCGAAGACCCGGAAAACAGCGGTTAATGTCTTTACCGTCCGGAAGCTTTCGCTTCGTATAAATAAATCCATATGGATTAACCAGCGGTAGGCAAATAATGGTACCTATATCGGGCCTCAATAATTCCTGCTGCGACAGGCGTCGTATAATTTCGATCCCATTCGTTTCATCGCCATGTATTCCACTTGTCAGCAAAAGGGATGGTCCCTTTTCTTTGGCTCGATAAACACTAATAGGCAAAGCGACTTTAGACTGATCAGGAAGATGAGCAATATTGAGCTCAATATCTCGGCAATCTCCCCGTTCAATACATTGTCCGTCAATGTTGATAGAAGCTGCCACTCTGTAAAAATAAGTTATAGTTTACACCTGTCTGAATGAGTATCATCCACTTTATGCTCAATAAAGGAAACAATTTTGCCTGCAATATCTATTTTTGTTGCCTTTTCAATTCCTTGTAGACCCGGTGAAGAATTTACCTCCAACACAAGCGGACCTCGGTTGGATTGCAACAAATCAACACCAGCCACTGATAGTTCCATTTCATCAGCCGCAGTTATTGCTGCATTTTTTTCTTTTTGCGTAAGCTGTATGGCTTCACCGGTACTTCCCCGATGCAGGTTTGATCGAAATTCTCCGGCTTTGCCCCTTCGCTTCATAGCACCTACCACCCGGCCATCTACAATAAAAGCACGGATATCCTCTCCTTTCGCTTCTTCAATAAATTCCTGAACAATAATTCGTGACTTAGTGCTATGAAAGGCTTGGATAATAGATTCCGCTGCCTGATAATTAGGGGCTAACATCACTCCTACTCCCTGCGTACTCTCTAAAAGCTTAATGATCAGCGGTGCGCCACCGACAGACGCTATGTTTCTGCCTACTTCTTCTGAGAAATTTGTAAAAGCTGTTTTGGGTATGTCTACCCCTGCGGCAGACAAACGCTGTAAACTGTGCAGCTTATCCCGAGATGTAATCAGCGCCTGCGAAGTTATTGCAGTAAAGACTCCCATCATCTCAAACTGGCGAACCACAGCTGAGCCATAATAGGTAACCGAAGCCCCTATACGCGGAATAACTGCGTCTACTTTTTCTACTTTTACCCCGCGATAAAAAAGGCGTGGCCCATCTTGTTTGTTCACAATCTCAAAATCCATGTGGTCCAATACCGTAGCTATGTGACCGGCTTCCTCAATGGCCTCAACCAGCCGAGAGGTAGAATATAGGTTAGCATTACGTGATAATACTAATATGTGCATGCAATTATAGATATTGGAATGGCTTAGAATATACCAATCATAGATGAACGCCCTTTAATGGGTAATCGTGATAGCTAAAGAAACCATCTTATATAATAAAAGGCAATGCTAAACTGTCTGGTATTTACCCTTCAACCATCCGGAGCCGGATTGTTTATCAGCTTCATATGTATAAAAAAGCCAAATCCATAGGATATTTATAGTAAATGATTTAATTCATAGATAAAAGAAAGGCGCTTTCCCGTTCAATACAAAAAAGCGCCATATAATAATGAAAAAGACTTTTACTATTCCTTTTCCCCTTTTGTTTTCTCCCGGATTAACAGACCGCCAAGAATGATAGCTAATATAGCAATGCCTATAATCCAGTACAACATAGTTTGCGATTCGGGTTTGGCATTCTCCGACCAGGTGTCCGTTTTATTAGAAATGGTAATCATTTGTTCATTCGAAAGGATACCAGCATCCTGAAAACGACTGCGCCATTTTCCTTCAACCTTATTCCAGAAGCTGTTAAAGGCTTTATAGTGGTCATAATTTTTACTCGTTGCGCCTTCTTTACTTTGCTTAATTTGGTTGTCCAAATAGCTATTGATAGACTTATAAAATTCCTCTGTATTATCAAAGTCGTTAATAGCCAGGTCTTGTTCATTTAAAGAATCGTGCAGTGCATTAAATGTTTTTTCTTTAAGTAAGCTATCCCATTGGGCCACATTATGATCCACTTGTTGGTGTATCTCTTCAGCATCATTTCCACCATAAATGCTAGTTATTTTATCACCCAATTTATCCCACATATCTTCAAAGCGCTGCTGTATAGTTTGCATTCGAAGATAATAATCGAGATAAAGATTCCCCTCATTCTCTTTTAGGATTTTTAGATTATTTGCAGAAATTTCCTGGATCAACTTTAGAGCATTTCCATCGGATTTTAGGCGTTTAGATCCTTCTATATCTTCCAGCTTCCTGAGGGCCTGAAGATCAATCTTCTGATAGGCAATAACTGTTGAATCGATGAACGAAAGTATTAGTTCATCCCGTTCTTCTAGATTTTCGCGATAGTTACGCACCTTTCCCGTGAGCTCTTTCTCACTGTGTATAGAGGCCGCCATTGCATGGCGGAGAGAATCTACCTCCTTGGTCAGTTTGGATATATGGTCTTGATAAGAAGCAAGTCGAACTCTTAAGGTGATCACCTGCTCATCTTGTCTATTTAACTGCTGTAAACGATTTACAGCCAGCCGGGCATCGGAGCGCAGTTTCTGCATTTTTTCATTAAATGTTTCCGGATACAAAGCTTTGTTGAGCAGCTCAGAATGCGCTTTCCATTTCCTCAGAAAAGAATCTATACTGTCAGATATTGCGACCGCACTATCTCCTAGCGCTACTGTATCAACCTTATTCTTATACTTTTGATATCCCTCTTTAAACCTCTTCTGAATGGCATAGTCAGAAAGTTCTTCTTGCTGAGCCAATACTTGGCCAGAAAATAAGAATAGAAATAAACTTAAAAGCGTTATTGTACGTTTCATCTTTATTGGTCCTCCTGTTGGGTCATTTCTACTTCTTCCTTCGTAATTTCCTCGGACGTAAGGCGAAAGCGTTGTCCATTTGCACGATCTACCAGCTGTATAAAATCTTCTCGCTGGTTGAATGCGGGCTCCTCAATGCCGCTTTCTCCGAGCTCATACTTTTTTTCGAGTTGCAAACTATTTTTTTCCGGTGCCATAACATAGACATGGTGATAAGTAGGTGCGGTTAAATAATAAAACCCACTTTCCCCTCTTATAAAACGTACTTGCTGTGTGGTGACTACACTTGAATCCTGAGTTTCAGCGTACTGGAGCGGCAAAATGTTAAATTCCAGCCCATAACGTTTGTCAATGACTGTACCATCTTCCTTTGGTTGTATCACTGATTCAATTGGTTGTGAGTAATCTACTCCGTTTAAAACCATTGATTGGTGTTTACAGCCAACCGCCATCAGCGAAAGTCCAATGATGAAGCCAACCCATATTTGTGCCTGCTGTTTCATGTTGTTAAAAGTTAATTATACTTAGTTCATTTGACGAAGAAATGATTTTATTTATATGCAGTATTAAATAATTTGTTCCTATTAATTTGTTGCTTTATAAAATTATTGCTTAAACTTCACCAATAGCAAGCGCAGCAAGTCTTAACTTTAAATCCACTTTCAATTTTGTTCGTAATTGGGCTTTATCTTTGATTCATTACAGATAGGATTAGTGAACGTCCATATTGTTTATGAGTTAGTTAGTAATCAGGCAAAAATGTGAAGACCTTTCTAAGTCCTGGCCCCAAAACTACTGGTTCGCATTTTATTTATGTGCTTTTTGGCTTAGTGAAATATGAGTCCGCGTCTGAAACCAGATTCTTTAAATCTTGAATATCCTACTTTCAGTCCACTACTGCACAAGTAGCATGAAAGCTCCAATAGTATTGAATAGCTCCTATCAGAGATGCATTAAAACATCGGTCGGAATATTAGGCTTAAGCTTTTTTATTCCTTTTAGAGACTCTAATGCTACAATGAAGGAATAGCCAACA
>Ga0079226_10000665_pt1 | contig 24842 bp, 22 predicted proteins | sample Poulit2014_FD_76345 | JGI IMG/M metagenome (GOLD analysis project Ga0079226, IMG submission 76345) | Agricultural soil microbial communities from Georgia to study Nitrogen management - Poultry litter 2014 | ecosystem: Environmental > Terrestrial > Soil > Agricultural land | place: USA: Georgia...
ACGCCAAGCACCGAGGATATAGAACTTACCTTCCATCTACACAGCGCCTTGGGGCTACTTGATATCGAATTGCTCGACCACTTCATCGTGAGCGCCGAAGGCTTTACCAGCTTTGCAGAATCAGGTTTACTGTAATGCTTCTTTGTACATGCCTGCTGCAAAAGGCATAATGCCTAAAATTCATCTCTTCACAGGGCGTTTTTCATGTCTGAACTTGTTAGGCCAAAATTATCTTTACCAGAAGGGCACAACAAAGTACTTCTGCACTCCTGCTGTGCTCCTTGCTCAGGCGAAGTCATGGAAGCCATTACTGCTTCCGGCATTGACTACACCATCTTCTTTTACAACCCCAACATTCATCCAGAAAAAGAGTATTTACTGCGTAAAGAAGAAAATATTCGTTTTGCTGAAAAACACAATGTGCCTTTCGTGGATGCGGATTACGACAGAGACAATTGGTTTGAGCGCGCGAAAGGCATGGAAGACGAACCCGAACGCGGCATTCGTTGCACTATGTGTTTTGATATGCGTTTTGAGCGTACCGCTTTGTATGCCTACGAAAACGGTTTTAATGTTATTAGCAGCTCGTTAGGTATTTCGCGCTGGAAAAACATGGACCAAATCAACGATTGCGGGCATCGCGCCGCTGGGCGTTACCCTGGCATGCACTATTGGGATTACAACTGGCGTAAAGGCGGTGGCAGCGCACGCATGATTGAAATCAGTAAGCGTGAACGCTTCTACCAACAAGAATACTGTGGTTGCGTTTATTCACTGCGCGACACAAACCGTTGGCGTATGGCCAACGGCCGTGATCGTATTGAACTAGGTGTTAAGTTTTATACAGAGTTGCAAACGGATTAATCAAGCACCACAGGAATCTCTTCCACAAGCACTATCTCATCTGGGCTAATATGCGCCTTTAAAGCCCGTATTTGCACCCCCTGCTCCGCTGCACGCTTCAACAGTGCAGCGTAGTCAGGGTCTATATGCGCTGCAGGGCGCACCTCTTTAGCACCTGTGTGCTGTACACAGTAAATTAAACCTGCCTGCCCACCTTCCGCTACTATTTGCGTTAACGTTTCCACATGTTTTTGCCCACGAGTGGTCACCGCATCGGGGAAATACATAATGCCAGTGTCTGCTTCTTCAGCACTGGGCCCAAGTGTGACGTTTTTTACCTCAAGTAACACCTGCGCATCTTCCTCACCCACCGCAAAATCAAAACGGCTATCTCCCCACTTCACCTCACGGCGAATGGGCATGTGAGCGTACTCTTCTAACAATCCATTACGCAAAGCCTCTTCCACAAGGTTGTTTGCCCTGTGAGTATTAATGCCAGCCCAATGACCGTGAGCCACCTGTACAGCCTCCCAAGTGTGGCGCAGCTTCCGCTTAGGGTTATGGCTATCTGAATAAAGCACTGCGGCTGAAGGGATCAAACAATTCTTCATAGAGCCCGTATTGGGGCAATGAATCGTTAGGGTTTCACCTGTTGCCGTAATAACATCGGCCATAAAACGCTTATAACGTTTCACTAAAGTACCCTGCTCTAAGGATTCATCTAACTTCATCGTTTCTCCAAAAATTCTTTTATTCTTGTTAATGCTTCCATAAGACGATCGCTCGTCACCGTGTACGCAATACGTATATAAACATTAGGGTTATGCGCCACACCAAAATCCAGCCCAGGGGTTAATGCAACCCCTGTGGCCGCCAGTAACTCGGCGCAAAATGCAAAGCTGTCATCAGTAAAAGGGCTCACATCTACATACAGGTAGAAGGCCCCTTCGGGTTCGCCCGTTACGCTCCAACCTAGCTCTGGCAACGCCTGCAACAGCAGCTCACGGCGCGCTAAAAGCTCTCTTCGTCGACGCTCAAGCTCTTCTTGCACCTCTGGTTTGAAAGCAACCAAGGCGGCGTATTGAGACATCGTAGCTGGGGCCAAAAAGAAGTTTTGCGCCATGCGCTCCACATCCTCGAGCATATGTTCTGGCACCACCATCCAACCTAAGCGCCAGCCTGTCATGCCGAAATATTTGCTGAAGCTATTAATCACAATAATGTTTTCATTGATGGAAGCTGCACTCCACGGCTCGCTTAAAGATAAGCCTTGGTAGATTTCATCCATCAGCAAAAAACCATTTTTCTGCGCAACCAAATCAGCAATGGCTTCTACTTCTGAACGCGCCATCATGGCTCCGGTGGGGTTATCGGGAGAGGCTAACAACAAGCCTTTCGTATTCGCTTGCCAAGCCTCTGCCACCGTTTTAGCCGTTACCGCCCAGCCATCATCAGCATGCCGCTGCAACAGCTGTGGGGTAGCGCTTACTAACTCCACAAAATGGCGGTTACAAGGGTATCCAGGGTCTGTCACCAGTACGCCATCACCCGGCCCCACTAACGCAGCTAATGCTAACTGCAAAGCACCCGAACCGCCCGGCGTCAGTACAATTCGCTCCCATGGAACGTTAACGTGAAGCTTATCTCGATAGTAAGCGCTCACCTTCTTGCGTAATTCATCAATTCCAAACGCTGGGGTATAACGGGTTTTTCCTTCCGCCAGCGCCTGCTGACCTGCTGCAACAATCTCTGCGGGTGTAGGAAAATCGGGTTCACCGACACCTAAGTGAATAACATCCATTCCTTGTTTAGCCAATGCCGCAGCTTGCTGCACTAACGCCATCACATGAAACGGAGCAATGGCATCACAACGCGCCGCCCTTGGCGGGTTACTAGTTTTCATACTGCCTCTGTTAAAACACGACTCTTTTATTAATGCTATTCTAACTGCTATCACTAAACTTCAATAACTTAGCGCGTTAATGTAGCAGTTAATGCGTAATGTGCTAGGATTACGCGCTTATTCGAATTTGGTGAAAATTGCTAAATCCGTTTGTTACGGTTATGTAATAAGAATAAGGTGTTACGTTCGTTATTCGTTTCGAACGAGTAACGGCCCAAAGCCATCAAAGAAAGTGAACATAGCGATGACGACCTCTAAAGAAAAAACAACACTCATTTTTGGCATTCCTCCCTACCAAGAACAAGAAGGTGAGGAATATATGAACGAGCAGCAGTATAACCACTTCCGCCAAATTCTTTCCGCATGGCGTCAAGAATTAGTGGAAGAAGCTAGCCGCACCGTTTCGCACTTACAGGATGAGGCCGCTAACCTACCAGACCCTGCCGACAGAGCAACGCAAGAAGAAGAATTTGCGCTTGAACTACGCACACGGGACAGAGAGAGAAAACTTCTCAAGCGCATTAACTCCACGCTAGAAAAGATTGACTCTGGCGATTACGGCTATTGCGATGCTTGCGGCATTGAAATTGGTTTGCGCCGCTTAGAAGCACGCCCAACCGCCGAGCTTTGTATCGACTGTAAAGAACTAGCAGAAATAAAGGAAAAACAAATCGCAGGATAAATAATAGGTGCCGTGGCAACACTACGGCACCTACTTGCTACCAAGGAGACCTTCATGCAAGCCAATCGCCTCATGACTGTTATAGTCACAGGTGCATTTTTGCTCTCCCCATTACTGCTAAGTTGGTGGGAAGAAGGCAGCCATCTTTGGTACCGCCCTTATATTATTTGGCTATTCATCATTATTGTGAGCGCCTGGGTCAGCCTTCAACGAGCCCCACATGACACTTAGCCTCTCTACAGGCCTTTTTATAGCTGGCGCCTACCTCTTTTTTCTATTTTTCGTAGCGTGGCTTACCGATACAGGCCGCGTACCACGTGCTATTACTCAGCATCCCCTTGTGTATATTTTATCTATGGGGGTTTACGCTAGCGTTTGGGCTATTTATGGCAGCATCGGCTTTGCCCAACAGCATGGTTTTAACTTTTTATCCTACTTTTTTGGCATTTCAGGAGTATTCCTCCTCGCCCCTGCTTTATTAATCCCATTACTGAGGCTTACCACCACTCATCAACTAAGCTCTCTGGCGGACGTTTTTGCTTTCCGCTACCGCAGCCCCGCTGCCGGTGCCTTCACAGCCTTACTCATGCTAGCAGGCACATTGCCATTATTAGCTATGCAAATACAGGCCATAGCAGACTCTTTGCAATTGCTTACCCAAGCCCCAAACAGCAAAAACTTAGCTTTTTGGTTTTGCGCCCTCATTGCCCTATTTACCGTTCTTTTTGGCACTCGCTCTTACGCTACTCGAGATAAGCATGAGGGCCTCGTAATGGCTATCGCGGCCGAGTCTATTCTCAAGCTATTGTGCTTCTCCCTCTTAACTTATTTAAGCGTACGGGGCGTGTTTGGTAGCTTCGCTGGTTTACAAGAATGGCTGAGCAATAACCCCGAACACATCCAACACCTTTACACTCCCCTAGAAGGCAGCGCTTGGCACCCACTCATCTTAGCGTTTTTTGTCGCCGCCTTACTCATGCCCCACATGTTTCATATGGCTTTTACTGAAAACATGAACCCAAAAGCTGTACGCACCGCTACATGGGGCGTGCCGTTGTTTATGTTTATTATTTCGCTATGCATCCCCTTTATTTTATTTGCCGGCAAAGCCAATGGCGTGGAAGCAAACTCAGACCAATTTTTAATTATCGTAGGCATGCAGCATGGGTATCTAGGCACTTTATTAGCGTATTTATCGGGCTTAGCCGCAGCTAGCGGCATACTCATTGTGGCCACAATCGCCCTTTCTTCTATGTTTTTAAACCACTGGCTAGTGCCAGCACGTAGCCGCCATTTCGATGCTCGCCTCTACCATTGGCTACTGTGGGCTCGCCGCGCCTTAATCATTACTATTTTAATTCTCGCTTATCTGTTCTATCTCGTTACAGGCGACGAAAGAAGCCTGATTGAACTTGGCGCACTGGGCTTTGTTGCCTTATTACAATTTACACCGGGGTTAATCGCCACCTTGTATTGGGCCAATGGCAACCGCTTAGGCTTTTTCGCCGGCTTATTGGTGGGCTGCTTTATTTGGTTTGTGGGCTTATTTGCTCCTATTATGCTGCCGCACCTTGAACTGCACCCCTGGCTTGAATTGCTCGGTTTCACTCACCCAGAGCCACTCAACCAGTGGCACAAAATTGCCGCCGTTGCTGTGTTAGCCAATAGCTTTGTGTTCACCATTGTTTCCATGATCACACCAAGTTCGCGCGCCGAAAAAAGTGCTGCAGAAGCTTGCGTTATTGATAGTTTGAAGCGCTCGTTTCGTTGGAAACTCGAAGCAAACAACGCCCGTGAAATGCTCGACGCTTTAAGCCAATCTCTTGGTGCAGAAACAGCCGAGCGCGAGTTCAACCTCGCCTTAACCAATTTACAGCTCAATGTTAATGAAGATAGGCCTTACGCTTTACGGCGCCTGCGCGACCAAATTGAAACCAACCTTTCCGGTTTACTAGGCCCTTCTGTAGCGCACGACATCGTTAGCAAACAACTGCCTTATTTGCCCGATGATGAAAACAGCGCCAACCACGAGGATTTCCAGCTCATTGAAGCGCGCATGGAGCTTTATCGGAACCGCTTGTCGGGCCTAGCTGCTGAACTAGACAGTTTACGCCGCTTTCACCGGCAAACCTTACTAGAGTTGCCCATGGGGGTTATCTCCTTAGGCGCCGATGGCGAAGTGATTGGTTGGAACCTTGCCATGGAAACGCTTACAGGTGTCAGCGCTGCGCACACCATTGGCTCGCGCCTTAGTGCCCTACCAAGCCCCTGGCATACGCTTTTGCACACTTTTGCCACAGGCGAAGCAACACGGCTACTTCAAGCCGAAGTAGAACTAGAACATCAAGTTCGCTGGTTCAACCTACATAAATCTCATTTACGCGGCGAGGCAGCAGACGGCAATGATGGCCAAGTGATCGTGATGGAAGATGTTACCGAGGTGCACACGCTTGAAGCACGCTTGAACCACGCAGAACGTTTGGCCTCTATCGGCCGCCTAGCAGCCGGAGTAGCACATGAAGTGGGCAACCCCGTAACCGCCATTGCCTGCTTGGCGCAAAACTTACAGCATGAAGAAAGCATCCAAGAAATGCAGTTATCGGCAGAACAGATTATGACGCAAACACATCGCATCAGCCGCATTGTGGAATCATTAATGGCCTATAGCCATGGCGGCGGCACAGCGCAAGCCGATATTCAATCGCCCATTAACATCTCTGCGGTGGTACAAGAAGCAATAGATTTACTTCGACTCGACCCACAACGCCAAGCCCATCAATTCAAAAACCTATGCCATCCAGAGCACCAAGTAAAAGGCGACGAGCAGAAAATACTCCAAGTATTTGTTAACTTATTATCTAATGCAGCGGACGCAAGCCCTACCGGCGCCCCCATTACCATTGCTAGCCAAACACAAAATGGCCATATCCAAATAAATGTTGAAGACCGTGGCCATGGTATTCCGCCAGAACTTTTGCGAGTGTTGTTTGAACCGTTTGTCACTAGCAAAAACGTGGGCCGTGGCACAGGCCTTGGGTTAGCCCTCGTTTATAGTATTATTGAAGATCACTTTGGCAGTATTCGCGCAGAAAGCCCTGTTTACGACGGCCGCGGCGCTCGTTTTATCATTACCCTGCCACAGTTTTCACTAAACTCCGCTGCTAACGAATAACTTCACCTAACAGGTTAAATCATGAGCAACATTTTAATTGTTGAAGACGAACCGATTATTCGGAACGCTCTACGTAAGTTACTAGAGCGCCACGAACACACTGTTGTGGAAGCAGAATCTGTAGAGGAGGCACAAACACACGACTTCTCTACCTTCGAACTTATTATTAGCGACTTGCGCCTGCCGGGCGCCCCTGGTAGCGACTTAATTCGCTTAGCAGCCCCTACACCAGTGCTTATCATGACTAGCTACGCTGGCCTTAAGTCAGCAGTGGATGTTATGCGCGATGGCGCAGTGGATTACATTCCAAAACCTTTTGACCACAACGACATGGTGGCCACTGTAAAAAGGATTTTAGAAGAAGCACCGCAGCAGCGACGTGTGTCAGCGGCCCATTCGCCGGTACTCAGTAGAACAGCAACACCCCCTAAAGAAGACAAATTGCTAGGTTCTTCAAACGCCACAAGCACTGCCTTAAAACAAGCGGAGCGTTTGGCAAAAGTCGACACCCCCGTCTTAATTCAAGGCGAAGCTAGCACCGGCAAGAAATTACTTGCTGAATATATTCATAACCACAGCGCACGCGCTGAAGCACCTTTAATTACCCTGAACTGCGCCACCCTCACACCCACAGAACAAGAAATAGAGCTCTTTGGCTGTGAAGCAGGCGAGCTTTCTGGCGCCTCTGAAGACAAAATCGGCCTTGTGCAGCAAGCTGATGGCGGCACTTTGTTGCTATCAAAAGTAGATGCCCTGTGCAGCAACGCGCAAAGCCGCTTACTACGCCTTCTAGAAAGTGGCAGCGTGACGGCTGTGGGCAGCGTGCAGAGTTACCAAGCAGATGTACGCATTATCGCCACCACCAACGCAGACCTTGGCGCCGCTGTGGAGCAACAACAGTTTCGCCAAGATCTTTTTTACCGCCTTAATGTGGTGCCGCTTAATTTGCCGCCCCTGCGCGAGCGCGGCAACGACATCATCACGCTAGCTGAATCGCTCTTAGCCGAGCTTGCCGGCGTGCATCAGCGTGAAGATTTAGCCCTTACCCAAGACGCAGAAGATTCGCTACGCAAGCACTCTTGGCCTGGTAATTTTCAAGAATTAAAAAATGCTATTGAGCGCGCCATCATATTTGCAGAAGACGATGGCCGCATCACCGCCGACAGCCTAGCGCTAGAAAACGCCACCACCAAGGCAGAACCCAAAGGCACAAGCCTCGCCGATCCAGATGAAGAACTAAGCCTAGAAGACTATTTCACGCGCTTTGTATTAGAGAAACAAGACACCATGACCGAAACAGAATTAGCGCAAAAACTCGGTATTAGCAGAAAAAGCTTATGGGAAAGGCGCCAGCGTTTGGGCATTCCTCGTTCTCGCGGCAACTAAATTTTCATTTTTCTTTTATTTTCTGACGCAAGCTTTTGGCTTGCGTTTTTTTTATCACACTTTACAACGAGCCAACCTGTTACCTTGTTACCCATCTACTCATAAACGGTAACAACTAAAATTTGCGGCTTCTAAAAAAATTTCAACGACACGCCAGAAACCCATGCAATCCATTGATATACAAAGCATTTTATTTTTTATTGCAATCAGAAAGGCAAAAAGCCACTATAAACACATCGCCACCAAACAAGAACAACAAGGCGAAAAGCTCGACACAAAAGAATAATAAAATAATAGAGCTAACGCAGTGAACACAGGATGTGATGCTCGGTACAATAAGCAGATAATAAAAACAAACAATAATAATAACAGAATCAGCGCAAACTAGAAGGGGCCCTTGTGAAGACAAGGGCCCTTTTTTATTGCCTGCCAAAATACCCAGCCACCAAGAGCAAGAGTGCTTGCAACTAATTTTCAAGGTAAGATACTGCGCATCGTACTCTACTAAATTTGATAATTAATGAACGACACTCCACCTCCAGTTTTTTTGCAATGGCTTAGATGGCCGCTCAATGCTATTCAATCATTGCTACGAATTTTTAACAGCAAAGAAAAGGGCAGTACTATTTTTCCTAACTCCCCAACGGTGATACCACGCGACCAACATACTATTTCGCGTAAAAACATTAGCCGCCCCGCCTTGAACGTTTTGTATGGCCTTCATGAGGCTGGGTTCGAAGCATATTTAGTGGGTGGCTGCCTACGCGACTTGCTCACAGGTATTCAACCTAAAGATTACGACGTGGTCACCAATGCCACCCCCGAGCAAGTGAAAAGCGTCTTTCGTCGCTCACGAATTATTGGCCGCCGTTTCCGCCTTGTGCATGTTTACTTTGGCCGCGAGATTATCGAAGTAGCCACTTTCCGTTCTAGCCATGGCGAACAAGAAGAGAGCAACGACCTCAGCCACAGCAAAAGCGGCAGGATTTTACGTGATAACGTATACGGCACGATGGAAGATGACGTGGTTCGCCGCGACTTCACCATCAACGCCCTGTATTACAATATCGACGGTTTCACCCTGCACGATTACACCAACAGCCTCCAAGACATTAACGCAGGCGTTATTCGCCTTATTGGTGACCCAGAAACCCGCTACCGTGAAGACCCAGTGCGCATGCTTCGTGCGGCACGCTTTGCCGCCAAGCTAGGCTTTAGCATCGAACCGAACACCAAAGCCCCTATCAAACCGCTCGCCCATTTAATGCAGCAAATTCCGCCCGCGCGTCTATTTGATGAAACCAACAAAATTTTCCTGAGCGGGCATGGGGTTAAATCCTTAGCTGCATTGCGCGAATACGACTTGTTTAAAACCCTGTTCCCCGCTGCTAACAAGCACTTATTGAATGAGGATTCTTCTTTCCCTGCACTGCTTGAATACGCCCTTGCGAACACCGACGAGCGCATTGAAGACGGCCGCCCCGTATCACCCGCTTTCTTATTTGCCGTGGTGATGTGGCCTGAAGTGCAACGCCGGCAAATCGACAAGCTGCAAAACGGCCTCCCCCCTGTGGTAGCCATGACACAAGCCGCTAGTGAAACGATTTCTGAGCAAGTACAAACCATTGCTATCCCCCGCCGCTTCAGCACGATGGTGCGCGAAATTTGGGAAATGCAAGAACGTTTACCACGCCGCCAAGGGCAGCGCGCATTTCGCTTACTCGCCCATCCACGCTTCCGTGCAGCGTACGATTTCCTCTTATTGCGCGAACAAGCAGGTGAGATTCCACCGGGCTTAGGCGAATGGTGGACCACGTTCCAAAACGTAAAGGAAAGTGAGCGCAAAGACATGGTGGCAGCTTTACGTGGTTCACGCGGTGCGCGTGGCGGAAAAAGACGCCGCCGCAGACCAAGAGCCAAACAATAATGGGCACCCTTGTTTATATTGGCCTAGGCAGCAACTTAGACAACCCTGCCGAACAGGTACTCAATGCGGTGCAACAACTGCACCAACTGCCACACAGCCAAATACTAAAGTGCTCAAGCCTTTACAGCAGTGCACCCATTGGGCCGCAAGACCAGCCTTCTTTTATTAATGCCGTGGCGCTCCTACAAACGGAGCTGCCCCCTATTGCCCTGCTTGATGCTTTGCAGGCGCTAGAGCTTCAGGCTGGCCGCATACGCACGCGCCACTGGGGTGAGCGAACGCTTGATTTAGACATACTCCTCTACGGCCAAGAAGACATTGAGCATGAGCGCCTGCTTGTTCCCCATCCTCACATGCACGCACGGCGTTTTGTACTATTACCCCTGCTTGAAATTGCCCCGAATGCGAGCCTTCCTCACGGAGAAGCCTTAAAAACCTACCTCCCTGCTACATCAGAACAAGAAATATGGCTGCATAGTGGTGTAGACTTAGCTTCCTTACTCGGCATTTAATGTCGCCAATTCCCCCATGAATGATTACACTGCTGCCTATTATTTGCCGAGGCAGCTTATTATTCGTTGAACGGCATGATGACTAACCAAAGGAGTTTCCTATGCAGGTAACCGTGCGCACTTTACAAAAGTGTAAAGAAGAAGGACGTAAATTCTCTGCTTTAACCGCTTACGACTCCACGTTTGCCCACTTGGTGAGCGCAGCAGGAGTAGACGTTATTCTAGTGGGAGACTCCCTAGGCATGGTGCTTCAAGGGCATAACAGCACCGTACCCGTCACACTAGAACACATGGCTTATCACACGGAAGGCGTGGCCCGTGGCAACCAAGGTAGCCTCATTATGGCCGACCTACCCTTCATGACAGCAGCCACCACAGAGCGGGCCTTAGAAGCTGCCCACACACTCATGGCTGCGGGCGCCAACATGGTAAAAGTAGAAGGCGGCGCTTGGTTGGCAGATATAGTGACTCAATACAAACGCAACGGCATCCCCGTTTGTGTACACATGGGCCTTACACCACAATCGGTTAACGCTTTTGGTGGCTATCGTGTACAAGGCCGCGAAGAAGATGATGCGCAGCGTTTAATCGATGAAGCACAAACCCTTGTTGCAGCCGGAGCAGATATTATTTTGCTAGAATGCGTGCCGCGCGCCACCACAAAGCGCATCGTTGAAGCTGTGAGCGTGCCCGTTATCGGCATTGGCGCCGGCCCAGAATGTGACGGCCAAGTGCTTGTTATGCACGACGCTCTAGGCTTCACCCCCACACGCGTGCCACGCTTTGTACACAATTTTATGGCCGGCACAAATGGTGATGTTACCGCCGCTATTAAAGCCTATGACAGCGCTGTAAAAGACGGCACCTTCCCCACTGACGCACACTGTTTTTAATTTTACTATGAACACCGTACATCTCATTAGCGACGTAAGAGCACAAGTAAAAACATGGCAACAAGAAGGGGCCTGCATTGGTTTCGTGCCCACTATGGGCAACCTTCACGCTGGGCATATGCGCCTCGTTGAAGCAGCCAAAAAACAGTGCGACAAAGTAATTGTCAGTGTTTTCGTAAACCCCACGCAGTTTGGCCCTAACGAAGACTTCGACACTTACCCGCGCACTCTTGAAGCCGACCAAGCCCTGCTGCAACAGCATGGCGCAGATTTACTGTTTGCGCCTAGCATTAACGAAATGTACCCGCAGGATACTTTTACCTGGGTAGACGTGGACTACTTAGGCGATCGCCTATGCGGTGCTAAGCGCCCTGGGCACTTCCGTGGTGTCACCACTGTGGTCAGCAAACTTTTGCATATCACCACGCCAGATTGCGCTTTTTTTGGCGAAAAAGATTTCCAACAACTCGCTATTATTAAACGCATGGCTACCGACCAACTATTTGCTACGAAAATTGTTGGTGTGCCCACCGAGCGTGAAGCCTCAGGCCTCGCCTTAAGCTCACGCAATGGCTACCTCTCAGCCGATGAGAAAGCCCAAGCACTGAACATCTACCAACAACTACAGCAAGCGAAGGCAGCTATTGAAGCCGGCGAGCGCGATTATGCCGCCCTCAGTGTTAACGCCACTCAGGCGCTCACCGCTGCTGGCTTTAAAGTAGATTACTTCGAAATCGTTGATGCAGCGGACCTTAGCCCCGCCACCAACACCACAACAGAGCTGCGTATTTTGACGGCTGCAGCACTTGGTAACACACGATTGATAGACAACATCAGCTGCATAATTGTGCAGAACTGATGATTCAGGCATACTTAACCGCAATTTAGTTATGTCCATATTCGTAAAACATAGTTTTGAACTGTGTTCACTAACAAGGGTACTTGTACCCTCCCCCCTTATGGGAAGATTTAAGAGGTATTCACAATGCAATGCACCATGCTAAAAGCTAAGTTGCATCAGGCCTACGTTACTCACGCAGAGCTTGAGTATGAAGGCTCCTGCGCCATTGATGGCAACCTGCTAGATATGTCAGGCATCCTAGAATTTGAACAAATTCAAATCTATAACCTAGACAACGGTAAGCGCTTCACCACCTATGCAATTCGTGCTGAAGAAGGTTCTGGCATGATTTCCGTTAATGGTGCGGCTGCTCACCAAGCTGACCCTGGCCACCGCGTTATCATCTGCGCCTACGCCAACTACAGCAGCGCAGAGCTCATGAGCTACGAACCACGCCTCATTTACCTTGCTGAAGGTAATAAAGTAAAAGGCAGCAGCAACGCTATTCCTGTGCAAGTTGCCTAATTAGCCATTAGCACCACTATCTTCTAGTGGTGCTAATTTATTTGTCATCCCCCCCATCCCCTTACACTGCCTGTTTCACAGTAGCGGTGTTTTTCATTTAAACGATAATAAATTCTGCTTTTTATTCTCAACATGCTGACCACACGAGGAAAACATGGCTGAACTCATTAACTTATACCAACACTTGATGGGGTATTTTGCTGATTATCCCCCCCTACACACCCTAGCCTCTATTACAGGGCTCATTGTCTTGGCCCTTATCGCTAACTGGCTAGCCAAGCGCGTAGTGCTACGCATGCTGCAAAAATTCGTTGGCAAAACCTTGGGCCGTGACAATCAGAAATTCCTCAACATGCCCATTGCCTCGCGCTTAGCAAACATTATCCCTGCCCTTGTTATCAGCGGCGGGATCCTAACAGTGCCACACTTATCTGAAACAGTGGTAAGCATTGTGCAGAATGTTGCACGCGCTTTCATTGTGGTGACCATCGCTATCGCCGTTGGCCGCATTTTCGATTACATCAACTTGTTGTATTTGCGTCGCCCTGGCGCCCATAAAAAACCAATCAAAGGATATTTGCAGCTCGCTAAGCTAATTGTTTATTTAGTGGCGGGGGTGCTCGTTACCTCCATTTTAATCGACAGAAACCCACTCATTCTCCTTTCGGGTTTGGGTGCCATGGCAGCGGTGCTGATGTTAATTTTCCAAGACACCATTCTCTCACTAGTAGCCAGTGTGCAAATCAGCTCTAACAACTCGGTGCGCGTGGGCGACTGGCTAGAAATGCCACAAATGAACGCTGACGGTGATGTGGTAGATATCGCCTTACACACCGTTACCGTGCAAAACTGGGATAAAACGCTCACCGTTTTCCCCACCAAATACCTTGTAAGCCAATCATTTAAAAACTGGCGCGGCATGACAGAATCTGGTGCGCGCCGCATTAAGCGCTCCATTTTGCTAGACCAAACTAGCGTGCGCTTTATTACCGATGAAGAAGTGGAGCACCTAAAACAGCTTGCGCCCATTTCGGGCTACCTCGATGAAAAAATTGCAGATATCGAAGCATGGAATTCCAAGCTCTCGGCTGCAGGAAAAGACAGCATTAACTATCGCCGCCTAACGAATTTGGGAACTTTCCGTGCTTATGCTGATAACTACCTAAAAACAAACCCTTATGTTCATAAGGAATTCACCTCCATGGTGCGCCAGCTGCAGCCCGAACCCACAGGTATTCCTCTAGAAATTTACTGCTTCAGTAACCGTACCGCTTGGGTGGAATATGAAAACATTCAAGCAGATATTTTTGATCACCTACTTGCCATACTGCCCGAGTTCGGTTTAAGAGTGGTACAGCAGCCCACAGGCTCAGACCTGCAAGACTTAGCCAAAGCGCTGCAGCACAACCCTATTCACTAGCACCCACTGAGCGCCTGGCTACTTAGCCTAGCCAGGCTTACCCCTTATACTTTTAGAGCCTACCTCCATGCGCTTACATTACGCCCTGTTCAGTACCGTTATTAACACTTGCCGTGCGGCGTTAGCCGCACTGCTGTTAAGTACCCACCTTGCCGTGGCTAGCCCTAGCATGGAAACTGACGATGCGGGGATTGTGGACCATGGCAGCTGCCAAATAGAGGCCTGGGGGAAATATGGGCGTGGCTACCAAGGCACCTGGCTCATGCCTGCTTGTAGCCCCATCAACGGGCTAGAACTTGCTCTAGCGGGAATATATGAGGCACACACCGACGAAGCTCATGCGCAAGGATACGAGTTAGAAGCCAAACAAGTGTTATTACAAAACCTTGCGGGCTTTATTGATGTATCGCTTTCAGTTCACTTCGAACACTTACGCCAAGCCGGCGCCAATGAGCAAGAATGGCACCTAAACCTGCCAGTTTCCGCTTATTTCCTCAATGAACGCCTGAACTGGCATAACAATGTGGGGGCGTACCACGACGACGCAGAGCATCGAAGCCACTTCAAATGGGGTACGGGTTTGGAATACGTTCTCAGCCACCGCGTGGAGTTATTCTCTGAAGTGTTTGGCAATTCGCAAGAACGCCCCTTTTACCAGCTCGGCGCGGGCTATTGGCTTGTACCAGAGACGTTGCAATTCACCCTCGGCATGGTGGATAGCCTCGCTGGCAGCCGCTATGAACGCGCCGTAACCGCCAGCATCACCATCGCCGATTTCACCTTCTAAACACTCGGCTTACGCAGCCATACCACACTCCACAACACTAAAGCTGTGCCACCTAGCTGCAGCAAAGTAATGGGCTCACCCAAGAAAAAGTTGGCCAGAAACAACACCGACACGGGCCCCACCAACCCCACTTGTGCAGTCAGCGGCGCCCCTATCCTTTCCACCGCCCACATCACCTTAAACGTTGGCATGGCAGTGTTCGCCCAAGCGTGCCACAGCGATAACGCATACACTTTGCGCGTTTGTACTAACCCTTGCCACCCTTCCACAAAGAAAAAATGCGCCAAGATAAACAAACTCGACACACTCATGGCATAAGCCACTAAACGGGTAGAGCCTATTTTTTTAAGCAATTCACCCGAGCTAACAATATAAATGGAGTAAGAAATTGAGGAACCAAGCACTAGCACAGCTCCTAGCCCCACATTATCGCCACTAAAAGATAGATCTTGCAGGAACACCATACCTACCCCTGCATAAGCACATAACAGTGCTAGCCACTGTTTAGGCGCAATGCGGGTGCCAATAAATATTGCCGTGAACAAAATAATAAAAGTGGGGGAAAGGAATAAAATCAACCGCTCCAAGCTAGCTGAAATATATTGCAGCCCCAAAAAATCTAAATAGCTGGCCAAGTAGTAGCCAATAAAGCCTAACAACACCACCTGCGCTTTTTGCAAAGTGGTGAGCGGCTTTTCTTTATGAAGATGCACCTGCCACATGTACCAAAGCGCCACCGCCGCAAATATAGGCAGCGATAACAACATGCGAAAACCAATAACTTCTAACGCATTATTACCTTCTAAATACAACAGTTTGGCCACAATGGCTTTAGCCGAAAACAAAATGGCGCCTACTGCCGCTAACACAAAGCCCACTAGGTAAGGGCGTTGCTGTGCCATGCTTTGCTTCTCCTTACAAACAAAAACGCCACCTAAAAAGGTGGCGTTTCTAAGACAACAACGAGTTACTCTTCGTCGGCCTCTACTGCTTTCATGGAAAGCTTAATGCGGCCGCGTTGGTCCACATCTAGCACTTTCACTTTAATAACATCGCCTTCGTTAACGTAATCGGTCACTTTCTCAACACGCTCTTGCGCAATTTGAGAAATGTGCAGCAAACCTTCTGTGCCAGGGATAATCTCAACGAAAGCACCGAAATCTACTGTGCGGGTTACTTTACCGTCATAGATAACACCCACTTCAGGTGATGCTGTAATAGCTTCGATTTTAGCTTGTGCCGCTTCAGCCAACTCACGTGTTTCTGCGTACACTTTCACTTCACCGTTATCGTTAATATCGATGTTAGCGCTGAACTCTTCCGTTAAGGCACGAATAGTAGCACCACCTTTACCAATTACATCGCGAATCTTATCTGGGTTGATGGTCATGGTAATTAGGGTAGGCGCGTTCTCAGACACCTCTTTGCGCGGCTCGCTGAGCACTTTGTTCATCTCACCAAGAATATGTAAACGGCCTTCGCGTGCTTGCTCTAGCGCATTTTCCATAATCTCTTCAGTAATACCTTGGATTTTGATGTCCATTTGCAGTGCAGTAATACCGTTTGCAGTACCCGCTACTTTAAAGTCCATATCACCTAGGTGGTCTTCATCACCTAAAATGTCGGAAAGAATGGCATAGTTATCGCCCTCTTTCACTAAGCCCATGGCAATACCTGCCACTGGTGCTTTAATGGGCACACCTGCATCCATTAGGGCGAGAGACGCGCCACACACAGAGGCCATGGAAGAAGAACCGTTAGATTCTGTAATCTCAGACACCACACGAATAGCGTAAGGGAACTCTTCTTGGCTTGGTAATACTGCTTCAACACCACGACGCGCTAAGTTACCGTGCCCAATTTCACGACGCTTAGGCGAGCCCACCATGCCTGTTTCACCTACACAGTATGGAGGGAAGTTGTAGTGCAACATAAACGGCTCATTACGCGAACCTTCTAGTGCATCAATTAGCTGTGCATCGCGCTGGCCACCTAATGTAGCCACCACAATGGCTTGGGTTTCGCCACGGGTAAACACGGTGCTACCGTGTGCTTTGGCTAAGTTAGAAACGTCTACGCTAATCGGGCGCACTTGGCTAGGTGAACGGCCATCAATACGTGACTGCGTGGAAACCACAGCATTACGCACAACCTGGCTTTCTAAGCGCGCGAACAAACCGCCCACTTCTGAGGCACTTGGCTGGCCTTCTTCTTCGCCTGCAAACTCTTCCACACATGCATTGCGCAATTCTTTAACGCTGTTATTACGCTGCTGCTTGTCTGTCACTTTGTAAGCTTCGCCTAGCTTGGCAGCATATTGTGCTTCCACTTGGCTAAATAACGCTTCATTCACCGCAGGAGCTTCCCACTCCCAACGTGGCTTACCCGCTTCTTCAGCTAATTCTGCAATAGCAGTAATTGCTGTTTGTAGCTCTTGGTGGCCGTATAACACTGCGCCTAGCATCTGGTCTTCAGTAAGTTCGCTGGCCACAGATTCAACCATTAACACGGCATCTTTGGTGCCGGCTACTACTAAATCTAGGCTGGATTTTTCCAACGCTGAATAAGTAGGGTTAAGCACATACATGCCATCAATGAAACCAACACGTGCCGCACCGAGTGGGCCGGCAAACGGGATGCCTGAAATAGCTAATGCTGCAGAGGCACCAATTAGCGATAGCACATCTGGGTTAGCATCTTTATCCGCAGACATCACTGTGGCAATAATTTGTACTTCGTTTAAAAAGCCCTCGGGGAAAAGAGGACGAATAGGACGGTCAATTAAACGGCAGGTGAGCGTTTCTTTTTCAGAAGGACGGCCTTCACGCTTGAAAAAACCACCTGGAATGCGGCCAGCTGCATAGGTTCTTTCTTGATAGTTAACGGTGAGCGGGAAAAAATCCTTATTAGGATCCGCTTCTTTTTTACCAACTACAGTGACTAAAATGGACGTATCACCGCTGGATACCATCACTGCACCGGTTGCTTGGCGAGCATAGTGGCCTGTTTCCAACACCACTGTATCTTCACCAAACTGGAATTCTTTACGAACAACATTAAACATATTTTCTTCTCTTCTTCTTACAATACATACCGGCCCAATGCCGGCATACCGACAATAGTGGTGCCATTCTCAAGATACAAAAACAACAGAAGCCCGCAACTGACGGGCTTCTGTTTGCTTCTTAATCAATGCTCACCAACTAAAACTTAGCGGCGCAAGCCTAAGCGGCTAATTAGCTCTTGATAACGGCCTAAATCTTTCTTTAGGAGGTAATCAAGAAGCTTACGACGCTGGTTTACCATACGGATTAAACCGCGGCGACCATGGTGATCTTTGCTGTGATCTTTAAAGTGGGCTTGCAGGTTGTTGATGTTAGCGGTTAATAAAGCAATTTGTACTTCAGGGGAACCGGTATCACCTTCACTGCGGCCGTACTCTTTTACGATTTCAGCTTTTTGTGCAACTGTTAATGCCATGATATTTTCTCCAAATATGCCATGCAAAGATTCGATAGCCACGCATATTTATAGCTATCGTCTCATTAAAAAATTAACGTCTGGCCGCCAAAAGACGACGCGGTGCAATCATACCATCTTCTTGCACCTCTCCGACACCTAAAAATTCATTTTCTTCTGCATCATACATACGCACCCAACCGCTTGTGGGCCGATCAGCCGCCATTACAGGTTGGCCTTGGCGTACATAGTAGCTCGCATCAGGCCCTAGCATCACTGCTGGCCAGTGGCGAACCGCTGCATCAATAGGTAGCAATAATGCATCAAGCGCAGCAAAATCACCTTCTTGCTTAGCTGCACCGAGCTCATCGAGGGTGAACATTTGATCTTCTTGGAAAGGGCCTACAGCAGTGCGGTGCAATGCAGTAACGTGGCCACCACACCCTAATTTTGCGCCAAGGTCTTCCACCAAGCTGCGCACATAGGTACCTTTCGAGCAAGATACAAAGAAACTCACTTCGTCTTCTTGCACCGATATGTTATCGATGCTGTAAATCGTTACCGCTCTGGCTTTACGCTCCACCACAATGCCTTGGCGCGCCAACTTATAAAGCGGCTGGCCTTCGTGCTTAATAGCAGAATACATTGAGGGGATTTGTTCTATATCGCCAACAAAAGATAACAAAGCAGTGGTGATTTCTTCCGCAGAAGCTGTCACCGGCTCTGTGGCTACCACATCGCCATCTGCATCACCTGTTTCGGTGGTTACCCCTAACTTAGCAGTAACTTCGTAACTCTTATCAGCATCCAGTAAAAACTGGCTGAATTTGGTGGCTTCACCAAAGCATAGCGGCAACATGCCCGTCGCTAAGGGATCCAAGCTTCCAGTATGGCCCGCTTTGGCGCCAGCGAACATACGCTTAGCCACCTGCAAAGCTCCATTACTGGTAACACCGGCAGATTTATTCAACAACAAAATGCCGTTTATATCACGTCCTCGTGGGCGTCTGGCCATGATACGTGCCTACTCCTAAAAGGGTTATTAATCGTTGTGTTCGTCGTCATCGCCATTAGCGAGCTGCGCATCTGCAGCACGCGCTTTGGCAATAAGGATGGACATGCGATCTGCCTCTTCAGGCAAGTGATCGTAATGGAAGCGCAACCGAGGAGTGGTGCGTGTATTAAGCCCCTTTGCTAAGCAGCTGCGTAAAAAGCCCGCCGCATTGTTTAGCACTTCTTCAGCCGCCAAACTGGCGGTGGAGTCTTCACCTAGCAGGGTAAAATACACATCAGCCCAGCCCAGATCACGCGCCACTTTTACTTCTTGCACAGTGACCATGCCCAGGCGTGGGTCTTTCATCTCAGTGCGAATAAGGTGAGCCAATTCGCGTTGAATATGGTCACCTATTCTATCTGTACGCTGAAAACCAGCGGGACGGCGGTGGCGGCTCATCGTTATAGTGTCCTAGCTACTTCTTTCACTTCAAACACTTCGATTTTGTCGCCTACTTTCACGTCGTTATAGCTCTTCACAGCTAAACCACATTCAGTACCGCTGCGCACTTCGTTCACATCATCCTTAAAGCGGCGTAGGGATTCTAACTCACCCTCAAACACCACAATCTCATCGCGTAGTACACGGATAGGCAAGCTGCGGCGTAAAACACCTTCGATCACCATACAACCTGCCACTGCACCAAACTTAGAGGAGCGGAACACATCACGAACTTCAGCCACACCCACAATTTCTTCACGGCGCTCTGGCTCAAGCAAACCACTCAAGGCTTTCTTCACGTCATCAATCAGCTCATAAATAACGCTGTAGTAACGTAAATCAATGCCTTCTTGTTCGCATAAACGACGGGCAGAAGCATCGGCACGCACGTTGAAGCCTAAGAGCACACCTTCAGAGGTGATGGCCAAGTTAACATCGGACTCGTTAATCGCACCAACACCACCGGAAACAATGTTCACTTTCACTTCTTCGGTATTGAGCTCTGTTAACGCTCCCGTTAGTGCTTCTAATGTACCGCGAACGTCTGTTTTCAGAATGATGTTTACAATTTTGGCTTCTTTTGCACCCATGTTTTCAAACAGGTTTTCTAGCTTAGAAGCCTGCGCACGCTTGAGTTTTAAATCGCGATCACGCTCTTGGCGGAACTCAGCCACCTCACGAGCCTTACGCTCATCTGGCAGCACTTGGAAAGGTTCGCCCGATTCAGGTGCACCATCTAACCCTAGAATTTCTACTGGAATAGAGGGGCCCGCTTCTTCAATGGGCTTGCCATCTTCATCTAACATGGCACGGTTACGGCCGAAGTGAGCTCCCACTAACATGGAATCACCGATGCGCAAACGTCCTTCTTGTACTAACACAGAGGTAACCGGGCCACGGCCACGCTCAACGCGAGATTCAATAACAATACCGCGGGCAGGGCCATCCGGAGCTGCTTCAAGTTCAAGCAACTCAGCTTGCAATAAAATGTTGTCTAGTAGTTCATCTACGCCTTCACCGGTGTGTGCGGATAGTGGTACGAACTGGTACTCACCGCCCCACTCCTCAGAAATAATACCAATCTGAGAAAGTTCGCTACGCACACGGTCTGGATCTGCCGTTGGCTTATCCATTTTGTTAATGGCGATAATAATTGGCACTTCAGAAGCTTTAGCGTGGTTAATCGCTTCTTCTGTTTGCGGCATTACACCATCATCAGCAGCCACTACCACCACAACAATATCAGTGGCTTGCGCACCACGGGCACGCATCGCAGCAAATGCCGCGTGGCCTGGGGTATCAAGGAAACTGATCATGCCTTTATCGGTGGTAACGTGGTAAGCACCAATATGTTGGGTAATACCACCTGCTTCGCCATCAGCTACTTTAGCGCGGCGAATGTAGTCGAGCAGGGATGTTTTACCATGGTCAACGTGCCCCATGATGGTTACCACTGGAGCGCGTGGCTCTTTGGGCACATCATATTGCACTAGGCTCGCTAAATCGTCTTCGTAGGTGGTTTCTTGGTCTTTCGCGGCAATAGGCTTATGGCCCATTTCAGCCACTACTAGCATAGCGGTTTCTTGGTCTAACGATTGGTTAACCGTAACCATTTCGCCCATGCCCATGAGGGTACGAATTACTTCTGCCGCTTTCACGTTCATACGCTGCGCGAGATCGCCGACAGTGATGTTCTCGGGTACTTCTACGTCGTATACCATTTTGCCTGTGGGGCTCTGAAAGCCATGCTGTTTATTAAGGGTGTTTTTCATTTGGCCGTGGGCAACATTGCCACGGTTTTGGCCACCACGGCGCCTGCGGCGACGCGAGGTTTTACGCTCCTCGGCTTGCCAGCTAGCTTCAAGCGCTTGGGTAACAATTTTAGAGCCGCCCTCATCTTTAGACTTCTCTTTCTTCTTGCCGCCCGCTTTTTTCTCTTCTTCTTTACGCTTCTCAAGCTCTTCCGCTAAACGTCTCGCCTCTTCAGCGGTTTTGCGAGCAGCTTCTTCTTCGGCTTTTTGGCGTGCTTCAGCTTCTTGCTTGCGCAACGCTTCTTCAGCCTCTTTACGTTGCTTTTCAGCTTTCTCGCGTGCTTCACGCTCTGCCGCTGTCTCTTCTTTTTCAGCAGCTTTACGTGCAGCTTCTTGTTTTGCTTTTTCTTGCTTGCGGCGCTCTTCTTCAGCCTTTTTGCGCGCTGCTTCTTCAGCAGCTTGCTTTGCTTCTTCCTCGGCTTTCTTACGTGCCGCCGCCTCTTCAGCTTCTTTGCGCGCTGCTTCTTCAGCCGCAATACGCTCTTGCTCTAAACGCTCTTGCTCAGCCTTTTCCTGCTCTTCAATAGCAGAACGCTTCACGTAGGTGCGCTTTTTACGCACTTCCACGGCAACCGTTTTAGCTTTACCCGACGCACCCTTGGTACGAATGGTGCTGCTACTTTTGCGGCGCAATGTAATTTGCTTAGGCTCGGCAGAGGAGGCACCTTCGCCACCACGCAGATGCGCTAACAGCTGCTGCTTTTGCTCTTCAGTCACCACATCATCTGCGCTGCTGTGTGGCAGGCCGGCTTCCTTCATTTGGGTGATTAGCAAATCCGCCGGCATGCCGATGCTCTCTGCTAGTGTCTTAACGGTGGTGTCTACCATATAAACCTTTCTCCTACTTACCCAGCTACAAGCGAATTACACTTACCTGTTGGTGCTTAAGCACCAAACACTCGCTCGCTAGGTTTTCTATTCTTCAAACCAAGGGGCACGCGCGATCATAATCAATTCAGCGGCGCGTTCTTCTGTCATCCCTTCGATATCGAGCAAATCATCCACCGCTTGTTCAGCTAAATCATCCATTGTGGCGATATCTTTAGCGACTAACTTGGCGGCTAGCTCACGTGTCATGGTATCCATGTTTAGAAGGTCCTCTGAAGGCTGACCATGTAATAAACGGCCTTCAGAAGCGAGCGCACGAGTTAAAATAGCGTTGTTGGCGCGTTGACGGAGCAGCTCTACGATTTCTTCATCGAAACCATCGATAGCTAGCATTTCATCCACGGGCACATAGGCTACTTCTTCTAATGTGCTAAAGCCTTCTTCTACCAACACGGCAGCAACATCTTCATCCACATCTAAATATTGAACGAAGGTGTTAAAGGCTTGCTCACTCTCTTGCTGGTGCTTAGCTTCTGCTTCCTCAACGGTCATTACGTTGAGTTCCCAACCGGTTAACTCAGAAGCTAAACGAATATTTTGACCACCGCGGCCAATTGCTTGCGCAAGCGCGGATTCGTCTTCTACTGCAACATCCATGGAGTGGCTTTCTTCATCTACAACAATAGATACCACTTCTGCAGGTTGCATAGCGTTAATTACCAACTGAGCTGGGTTGCTATCCCACAGCACAATATCAATTCTTTCACCGGCTAGCTCGTTAGAAACCGCTTGCACTCGGGCACCACGCATACCTACGCAGGCACCAATAGGATCGATACGCTGGTCGTTGGTTTTCACTGCAATTTTTGCACGGGAACCAGGATCACGTGCAGCGCCTTTAATTTCGATGGTTTCTTCACCAATCTCAGGCACTTCAATTTTGAACAATTCGATCAGCATTTCAGGGCAAGCACGGCTAGCAAAAAGCTGCGGGCCACGGTTTTCGTGGTTTACCCCTGAAAGGTAAGCACGCACACGATCGTTTTGGCGCACAGTTTCACGCGGTATCATTTGGTCGCGAGCAATCAACGCTTCTGCGTGGTTGCCGAGATCAAGAATAATACTGTCGCGAGTAACGCGCTTAACTGTACCGCTAATCAGCTCACCAATACGCTCTTGGTATTCTTCTACCACTTGCGCACGCTCTGCCTCACGCACCTTCTGCACAATCACTTGCTTCGCCGCTTGCGCAGCAATACGGCCAAACTCGATGGACTCAACTTCTTCCGTCCAGGTATCGCCGATTTGCAAACTAGGATCACGCTCATGTGCTTCGTCTAAGGTCAGTTGACGGCCGAATTCGAACAGCTCTTCGTCTTCCACCACTACCCAATCTCTATAGGTGCGGTAACCGCCTGTTTTCTGATCAATCGTTACACGAATATCCACATCGTCTTCTTTAAAGCGACGACGCGTTGCAGCAGCTAACGCCAGTTCAATGGCTTCATAAATCACTGAACGGGGTACATCTTTTTCGTTAGATACTGTCTCTACGACAAGTAAAATGTCTTTGTTCATGGCCCAGCCTTTACAAAGATAAAAATTTCCAATCTTCAGAATGGCGCGCTGTTAGTCGAATTGTGGCTCAACGTTGGCGCGGTCAATCTGACCAAATGGTACTAATAAAACATCTGCGTCATGGCGTAACGACACTTGCTCATCTTCTTCATTTACTTCAAGAAGCTCACCTGTGAAACGCCGGCGCCCCTCAATAGGACCCAGTAAGCGCACTTTAATTTTTTCGCCAATGAAACGCTGCCACTGCTCTAAGGTGAACAGAGGCCTATCCATTCCTGGCGACGATACTTCTAACACGTACTCAGTGTTAATAGGATCTTCAACATCTAGCACACCACTCACTTGGTGGCTAACATCGGCGCAATCATCCACACTGATCCCTTCTTCGTGATCAATGAAAATACGCACCACAGCACCACGTCCTTGGATATATTGAACACCCCAAAACTCGAAGCCCATGCTTTCAACAACAGGGGCTAAGATAGCTTTTAACTGGTCTATTTTGCGCATCTTGATCCTTTAAATTGCACCTATTTTCTTGTGGCAAACAAAAAGCCCCTACAATGAGGGGCTTTTAAATAGGCTTTATGCATAGCCTGATTTGGTAGCGGGGGCTGGATTCGAACCAACGACCTTCGGGTTATGAGCCCGACGAGCTACCAGACTGCTCCACCCCGCAATAAAACTTTCTGCCCCCAGTTTTAAGCCCTGGCAGTGGGCTGTTTAAGCATCACTAATAACGCGCAACGCTTGATGTTCTCTAGTCTTGGGCTCTGGTAT
>Ga0079226_10000666_pt1 | contig 24841 bp, 22 predicted proteins | sample Poulit2014_FD_76345 | JGI IMG/M metagenome (GOLD analysis project Ga0079226, IMG submission 76345) | Agricultural soil microbial communities from Georgia to study Nitrogen management - Poultry litter 2014 | ecosystem: Environmental > Terrestrial > Soil > Agricultural land | place: USA: Georgia...
ACAATACTATAGATATAGTCATAAGTCTGGCTCAACTGGCGGGTTTTTTCAATCGTAGGATAATCAAAACCGACCACAGCCATCTCACTGACTCCTAGTTCTTTGGCATGAGCTAGTGTTTCCGGGATAGTATCTTTAAATTGTTCTGCATTCAAGTGTGTGTGAGTATCAAAAATCAATTTTCATGCCTCTTTCCTCATTGTTTATCGAGTTTAGTTATTTTATTTTTAAGCAAATTTTTCTTCATTGTTCGATTGCAATTTTAGCTAAACTCTACTATTCTATATACTATAGCACGCTTTTAAAAAATGGCAAAGGAGACCTGTTTATGTGGATTATTTATGCAATTCTGATCCTGATTATTGCTTTTTTCTGTTATATGGTCTTCATTGAGCCAAGGCGTTTAAAAGAAAAGCATTATTTTATCAAAGCAGATAAAAAGCAAGTTCTGGATATTTCAAATGCTTTTGACTTATACGAACAAGATGCAAGTATTGTGATCTGTCATATCAGCGATTTTCATTTTTCCCGTCATTTTAAACCACAGCGGATCAATCGGGTAATTCGCTCGATCATGGATATTGCACCGGATCTGATTGTTTTTACCGGTGATCTGATCGACAATTATGAAAAGTGGCCCCGCCAGGAAACACAGCGTCTGATCGAGAAACTCAAAAAAATGACTGCTCCTATGGGTAAAGTCGCTGTCTTAGGAAATCATGATTATCGGAATGATGGTCAGTACTTTGTTAAAGAAGTCCTCAGTGAAGCTGGTTTTACAGTTCTGCAAAATGAAGAGATCTTTGGTTCTAACGACAAAATTTCTTTAAATATTACCGGTCTGGATGATTGCTTAAAAGGAGAGCCCAAGTTTCATTTTGAACGGACTCTGGCTCAATGGCACTTACTTCTAGTACATGAGCCCGATGCCGTTTTAGATACCGAGCACGTCCGCAATTACGACTTGGTTCTAGCCGGTCACAGTCACGGCGGTCAAGTCCGTTTTCCTTTTTTCTTTTATAAAATCAAAGGAGCTTTGACTTTCACACACGGTCTTTATCTCTTGGGTAAACGAACCTTATTATCGATCAGTAATGGCATTGGTACTTCGATGTTACCGATGCGTTTCAGTGTTCCTCCTGAAATTATTTATTATCATTTAGCTAAAGAATCAACCGATAGCAACAAATAAAAAATCCGTGAAAACAGCCTGCACTGTTTTCACGGATTATTTTTTATTCTTGTGCTAAACCGTCATGGATCTTATCCAGATTCCATTTCATCATAGCATAGTAACTATCGCCATCTTTACCGGGTTCTGCGACAGAATCGGTAAAGATCTCTGCATAGATCGGAATGCCGGCATCTTTAGAAACGCTTTGCATCGGTTTGGGATTAACACTACTTTCAACAAACAAAGCCTTGACATCTGACTGCTTCAGCTGGTCGACTAATCGTTTGGTCTGATCTGGTGTTCCTTCTTCTTCGGTATTGATCTCCCAGATATAGGCTGAAGGAATGTCGTATTCTTTAGAGAAGTATTTAAAGCAGCCTTCACTGGTCACGATCATTTTTTCATTTTCAGGAATCTTAGAGAATTTTTGTTTCGCTTCTTTATCTAAAGCAGAGAGTTTTTTAAGATATTCCGTTAAGTTTTCCTGATAATAATCAGCATTCTCGGGATCTTTTTTGCTAAGCTGTTTTTCAATATTCTTAGCATAAATCATACCATTGGCCAGACTCAACCAGGCATGCGGATCTTCTTTACCTTCCTCACCTTTGCCTTCAAGATAAAGTGGCTCAACTCCAACGCTAGCCTTGAAGTAATCTTGACCATCTTTTTTGTCAGCATTTTTCATCAGCTTGTTAAACCAGGCATTGCCCCCTGTTTCAAGGTTCAGTCCGTTGTAGAAAATCAGATCGGCATCGGTTGATTTTTGTACGTCCTCTGGCAAAGGTTCATAATCATGCGGATCTTTGCCGACTGGGACGATCGAATGCAGATTGATCCGGTCTCCTGCAATATTTTTAGTGATATCATTTAAAATCGAGTTGGTTACCACCACATCTAATTTCTCTTCGGCTTCACCCGCAGAATTCTGATGGGCATAATAACCCAGTCCGCCGGCAAACAAAGCTAGAATAGCTGCCGCGATCGCAATTCCTTTTTTGCCGTGTTTGACCCGTTGTTTAGGTGATAAGAAAAAGCCGATCACAAACATGGCAGCTGCCGTTAAGACAATACTTGAACCTGCCGCGATGTTAAAGCTATAACCGATAAACAGTCCAATAACAGAAGAGACACCGCCTAAGATCGAAGAAAGCACGATCATGGTTTTCAGCCGCTTAGTATAAAGATAAGCAGTCGCAGCTGGTGTGACAAGCAGGGCAACGACTAAGATCGTACCGACACTTTGCATGGCAGTCACTGAAACCAGGGTCAAAAGGATCATCAGCAAATAATGGTAAAACTGCACATTCATGCCAAAGGCTTTTGCCATGTTCACATCAAATGACGTGATCAACAGCGGTCTAAAGAAAAGTATAATGACCAGGATAACTAAAACAGCAATTCCTACGGTCAGCCACTTATCCGCATCCTGAACTGCCAGGACATTCCCGAAAAGAATATGGAATAAGTCAGTCGAACTATTGGCGATCCCGATCAGAATAACCCCTAAGGCCAAAAAGGAACTAAAGGTGATCCCGATTGCCGTATCACTTTTAATGGTCGAATTCTGGGAAATATAAGTGATCAGTATCGAAGCCAATATCCCAAAGACAATGGCGCCGATAAAAAAGTGGATCCCTAAGATAAAGGACAAAGCTACACCCGGTAAAACGGCGTGAGAAATCGCATCGCCCATCAGAGACATACCTCTTAAGATAATAAAACAGCCGATCGCACCAGCCACTACACCGATAGCAACGGAAGTGACCAAGGCATTCTGCAGAAAATGGTAATCAATTAATCCATTAATAAAATTACTTAGCATCTGGTGCGCCTCCTCCAATCAAAATACTTTCACCAAAGGCCTGGCGTAAATATTTTTCAATGAAGACATCTTGTGTTTTACCTTTAGCGATCAGTTGTTTGTTCATAATCACCAGCTCATCAAAATATCTTTCTACTTTACTCAGATCATGGTGCACAATAAAAATAATATTGCCTTTTTGCTTAAATTCATTCAATAATTCCATAATAATTTGTTCGCTGGTCGCATCAATACCGACAAAAGGTTCGTCTAAGAAAATCAGCGAGGTATCTTGTACAAAAGTCCGTGCAATTAAGATACGCTGAAATTGTCCACCAGACAATTCACCGATCTGGCGTTTTTTAAAGTCTGCCATTTTTACCAATTCCAAGGCATGGTCGACTTTTTTCCAGTCGGCTGCTGTGATCTTTTGAAAAAACTTTTTGTGAGGATAAAGTCCTAAAGAAACACACTCTTCCACTGTAATCGGAAAAGTATAGTCAATAGCACTTTTTTGTTCAACATAAGCCACTTCTCTTTTTCGTTTGTCTAATGGTTCTCCATCGACCTCGGTATGGCCACTGCCATTGATCAAGTGCAGAGCAGACTTGATGAAAGTAGATTTTCCGGCCCCATTCGGACCAATGATCCCCACAATCGCAGGATCTTTCACTGTAAAACTAATATCTTCTACCGCATTATGAATACCATCATAGCTGGCAGAAATATTATCGAACGATATCATATCATCTCTCCTTTTATGTTTTTAGGATTACCTAAAACTATATTTCGGTAATACTATAACACAAGGATTATTTTTTTTCAATTGATAATAAAAATCATTTGCAAAAAAATATCCCAGCAAATGTTTGCCGGGAAAATAAGTCTGCTATTTTAGATCTTCCATAAATTCGACACAACCAATATACTGATCGGAAGTATCTTTTAGCGCATAGTAGTAAATCCTAAAATGCTTATCCTCTTTGGTGATTGAAAAATCAGCCTGGCTTTTCTTTCCTTCATGAAATGCTGCCAGTACTTCTTTTAAATCCGCAACGCCGGGTAAATACACGGCTTTACGTCCAATATCTGTCTGACTGCGAGGAAAAACAGGACGACTGCCAGCTGAGAAAAAGCGGACATAATCTTTTTCATCAAAGAAGGTTAAACTGCAAGGCAAGACTGCCAGCATGGTATCCAATTGCTCAGGTGTTAATTTCCCTGTGGCAAATTCTATCGTGTCTGCGGGAAATTCTTCCACTGGTTCTTGGGTAAAAAGATTTTTAGGCGTTTCATAAGATGTCCAGACGGTTGGTTCTGGAATATAGGAAAAACCAATGGGAAAACTGTCACGTGAAATTTTCTCCCAGTCTTCTGAAGTAAAGGTCTCCAAAAGTTTAGGGATCATGAATTCTTCTTCCTGTACGATCATTTTTTCCAGATCATTTTTCACTTGCTGCCATTTTTTTAATAAATTCTCATAGTGAACTTCCGGTGTAGAGACATAAGCAACCAGATCCTCAATTTCCTGCCGGATTTTATCGTCAGCTGACTGCATGACTTCCGGCGGTTCATTATTATCATATTTTTCCAACGAAGAAAAAATCAGCTGTTCTTTGCGGCGATAGTGTTTATCTACCTGCCTTAAATCTTTGATCGAGTTGATCAGACGCTCTTTTTGACGCCAGTCATGCTCATCGTTTTTTTTAATTAAATCATCAATTTCATCAGTTACTAACGATTTTAAAACTTGATTTTCTAAATTAAAAATATAAACCGGGTGACTTGGATCACTATAAGCTCCGCCGGATTTATGAATATCTTCCATTGAGCCATCAAAAGCCGCCACATGAATTTTACATAATTCTTGGATATTTTTAGGATCAAGACCTTCACGGATCAGTGCTTTTTCGGCTGAAGTAATTTCAAGCACATCAACATTATCAAATTCTTTAGTGAACAGCTCTTTAGCTTCCTCGAAAGAACCTTTATTGTGTAATATATCTAAAACATTTAAAATCTGATCCTTGCGCTGCTCAATCGTGCTAACCATCATCATTGCCCCTCTCTTATTAATAATTCTTCTCAATTAATACTATTATAACCCAACAAAAATATTTCTTCACCTATTTCCAGTAAAACTAGAGTTGCTTTTAAGAAAGCGTTACAAATTGTTGCATAAGTTATTATACTATAACTTGAATTATTGTTGAAACATAAATTAAACTTTTGCAACTTTATGTTTACGATAATAGTAGACAGGAATTCCAATAACCGTGATCCCAATGCCGGTGAAAGCTAATTCAGGTGTCGTAAGCAGCGTCATCAGCAAAATAAAACTGCCTCCTGCAATAGCAATGAGAGGGATTAAAGGATACAAGGGAACTTTATAAGGGCGCGGCATTTCCGGCATTCTTTTACGCAAAATAAAAACGGCAATAAAAATCAGTACACTAAAGAGCCACATGACAAAAACCAGCATATCGGTCAATAAATCAAAGGTCCCCAAAGTCATCATGACACAAGCAATCACCAGCTGACTTAAAGCCGAAACATAAGGGATCTTGAAGTTTTTAGAAATTTTTTTATAGTAGCGGCTAAAAGGAAATTCACCTTTGACAGCTAGGGCAAAAGGTACGCGGATCCCCGTCATGGTATAGCCATTTAAAGCTCCGTAAACTGAAATTAAGATCCCGATCGTCACGATTTTACCGCCTTGTTGACCAAACAAGTGCATGGCTACATCTGATGAAGCATTTAAATTGCCGGCAATTTGATTTGCGGGCAGGGTTTTTAAGTAAACCAGATTGATGATCCAGTAAACAAAGGTTACAAAAGTCAGACCTAAAATGATCGCTTTGGGCAAGTCTTTGACGGGTTTTTTCATCTCGCCGGCCATATTGCCGACATTCAGCCAGCCATCATAGGCAAATAAAGTTGCCAATAAAGCTGAACTAAAACCTTCCGCCCAGGACTTATCGGCCTGAACACTAAGATCTGTCAGTGAAACAGCAACGTTGGATGGTGCCCAAAAACCAGCCAGAACAATGACTAAAATGGGTAATAATTTAATAAATAAAGTCACTGACTGGACACCTGCAGCCAGACGAGTCCCTAATAGATTGATGATCGTTACGCTTAGAGCTGTAGCCATTGCCAGCGGTACTAAAATCTGGTTATTTAATTGAAAAAGATGGATCAGCTGAGTCGCAAAAATAATGCTGAGTGCTGCGATATTGGCTGGAAAATAAATAATACTTTGCGCCCAGCCTAATAAAAATGAAGGCATCTTGCCATAAGCGACTTCAATATATTTGATAGGCCCACCCGTTTCAGGGATGGCTGTAGCTAGTTCAGCCACCGTCAAGCCGCCACATATTGTCAAAAATCCGGCAAAAGCCCAGGCAAATAAGGTCAGACCTGCTGATTGGGTGTGAGATACAACGGCGGCAGTTTTAAAGAAAACACCAGCACCAATTACCGTTCCCATGACTGTCGATAAAGCCCCTGAAAAACCGATCTCTTTTTTTAACTGATTTTTCGACAAAGAATCATTCCCTTTTTTGTGATAGTCTGACAAAAATTATACCTAATTTCAAAAGCTAAAACAACTTAATATTCAGCTGCGCTATAAAAAACTGGAGCAGCCAATGATCAAATAAAAATCGCTACTCCAGTTTTTGGGCTAAAACTCCTCGTGGACGGCTGGATCCAGATCTTTTAAGCGTCCGTTTGTTTTGGTCAAAGCATTGAGCTGGGCCATATCTGTCTGGCTCAAAGTAAAATCAAAAATATTTAAATTATCGATTTGCCGTTTGACATGTGAAGCTTTAGGGATTGGCAGAACACCTAGCTGTTTTTCCCAGCGCAAAATCACTTGCGGGATACTTTTGCCATATTGATCCGCTACTTTCTGAATCGTCGGATCGCTAATGATCTCAGCAGCTCGAGCTAAAGGACTCCAGGCTTGAGTCAAAATGTTCTTACTGGCATTAAATTCTCTTTGTAGGCTTTGGTTAAAATACGGATGTAATTCAACTTGGTTGATCACCGGCAAGATCCCCGTTTCTCTTTCTAGACGTTCGATATGTTCAGGTAAAAAATTACTGACGCCAATCGAACGGATCAAGCCATTTTTCTGCGCATCGATCAAAGCCTGCCAAGCTTCCACATAATGATCCTGCTGGGGATTAGGCCAGTGAATAAGATAGAGATCAAGATAATCCAGACCAAAACGTGCGACTGATTCCTGAATGGCATCCAGCGCTTTTTGATAGGTCTGACAGCGGCCAGGTAATTTTGAAGCGACAGTAATTTGATCCCGGGCAACACTGCTGTTTCTGATCGCCTGACCTACGATCCCTTCATTTTCATAGTTAAAGGCCGAATCAATCAGACGGTAACCGACATTGAGTGCCTGTTCGATCACACGACTGCCATAGCTGCCGCGTAACTTATAAGTGCCAAAACCAATTTCAGGTATTTGAAAACCATCCGCTAACTGATAATATTCATGCATACAAATCCCTCCTGAAAATAAGCATAACATTTTTTCTGCTTTTTAAACAAATGATACTAAAATTTCATTAAATATGGTAACCTTTAGCTAAGGGAGGAATGTACTTATGAAGTATTACGATCAACATTTACACACTTTTTTATCTTTTGACTCAGATGAAAAATTTGAAAACTATTTAACTGAACAGACAAAGTTTTTTGTGGCGACTGATCATTTTGATTTGCACAACTCAGGCAATAATTTTCATGACGACATTCCCGATTATGAAAAATTAACGGATAAATTAACGGAACTTAAAAGACAATATCCTCAGATCACTTTTTTAAAAGGAATCGAAATCGGTGTGGTTCCCGGGCAGGAAGAACAGATTACCGACTATCTGAAACAGCATCCTTATGATTTAAAATTATTGAGCATCCATCAAAATGGAAAATTTGATTATATGGATGATACGGTTTTAACCAAAGATAAATATGATGTCGCCCGACTTTATTTTGGTCAGATGGCTCATCTTTTAGATACTTTTACTGAAGCTCAGATTTTAGCTCATTTTGACTATGGTTTACGACGCTTAGATTTTAGTCCACAAGAATTAGAAGAGCATTTTGAAAGTGAATTGCTGGTAATTTTGAAAAAAGTGATCGATCACGAGATGGCTCTGGAAATCAACGCCAAGAGTTTTGGCCATTATCATAATGCCAATCTTTATCGCTACATCATTCCCTTATATAAGAGTTTAGGGGGAAGATGGTTCACCCTTGGTTCTGATTGCCATAAGGCGAGTGATTACGGTGCTTTATTTACTGAAATGTCCGGTTTATTAAAAGAATTTGATATAAATTCGCTGGTTACTTTCCAGCAAAAAGAGCGCTGTCTGACAGAATTACCGTTACAAGAAGGGAGAGAATAAATTGGCCTGGATCGATGATATTTTAGACAATTTTTTCACCAAAGAATTATTCAAGCGTTATGATTATTATGTGGAGGGTACAGATTCCATTGGCACTGCGATCCTTACTTTAGTAAATTATATTGAAAATGATTATTTGAAATATGCAGATTTATCCGCCTTAAAAAAATACTATCTGCATGACCTGCCTAAAGATGAAGTGATCTTTCCGGATGAAGCGCTGGCCGTTCATGACGCTCTTTTGGATTTTTATCAGTTGTTACACCAAAAAAGTCATATCAAAACAAAAGATTATAAAAATGTGTTAGCTTTTTTCCAGAATAATAAATCCAGCTTCTTAAAGAAAATGGAGGATGAGTCTTTCTGGTCACCTGCTAAAAAAAGTGAAATCGATCAGTTTGATCAAGAGCTGCTCGATTCGATACCACCTGAATTTGATCAATTATTTAAAAAATTAAGCGGATTGAATGAAACTGCTCCGACCAAAAACACCGCTAATAAAAATAATATTATTAATTTTCCCGGCACTCCAGGCAAACTTGATGATGCTGCAGGCTATGCTTTACAGCTACGGATTGATCTTGCTGGTTTTAAACCACCCATCTGGCGTCGCGTGCTGATTTCTTCTGAGGCCACTTTAGCTGATTTACACCAAGTGATTCAGGCTTGCTTTGAATGGGAAGATGAACATCTGCATGATTTTGAAGTCAATGGTTTCTTTTATGAACCGGCTGAAGCAGCAGTTATCGAGGAATTTTCAGATAGTGAAAATGGAAATGAAGATGATATTACACTAGGTGAAGCTTTTGCTGTGGCCAAAATGATTAATTATACCTATGATTTTGGTGATGACTGGCAGCATAAAATCAAGTGTGAGAAAAGGCTGGATCTTGCAGATCTCGAGACACAGGAATTACCGCTATGCATCAAAGGCCGACAAAAAGCCCCTCTAGAAAACTCACGCTTTGAGGAAAGCTATGGCGCTGATTTTAACCTGACTGAAATCAATCAACGCTTAGCCCAACTGGATTTTTAATTATTTTATGAACCTAAAAAACGTTACTGATTGTCATCAATCAGTAACGTTTTTGCTATAAGTCTGACAGGCGGCTTGAATTTCTTGATAAATCGTCTGTGTTTCTGCTAGATCACGAGCGTTGGCGCCACTGGCCAGCAGATGACCGCCGCCATGATGACTTCTGGCAATCTGATTAATGGCAGGTCCTTTTGAACGCAGTCGTACGCGATAGTACCCTTCCGGCTGTTCCACAAAAAGGGCCCAGGCTAAAACTCCTTCAATAGTCCCAGGCAATGGCACAATTCCTGAGGTCTGGGCATCAGACACGTCATATTCTTTTAATAAATCAGCGGGTAATACCAGATAAGCGGCCCCGTTTTGATCTACTTGCAGATTCTGATAGAGGTAACCTGACAAGCGGGCAACATTTTTTGAAACTTGCTCGATCCTACGATTCAGTCCAGCGTGATCAAAGCCAAATTCGATCAAAGCAGCGGCTATTTGCAAAGTATGGGCTGAAGTCGAAGGATATAAAAAGCGTCCTGTATCCCCCACGATACCAGCATACAATAAACGGGCAGCATTTTGGGTCATCTTTAATTCATCAGGAAATAACTGCCAGAAATCAGCAATGATCTCACTACAACTTGAGGCCTGGTCATTGACCCACAGCAAGTCTCCATAGGGTTCATCGTTGGGATGATGATCAATTTTAATAATTTTTTCGCCTAAAGCATAACGCTCATCGCTGACTCTGGGTGCATTAGCGGTATCGGTCACAATCACTAGGGCATGGCGATAAAGTGTATCGTCAATTTCCTGCATTTTGGCTAAGTAATCTAAATCTTCCGTAGGTCCGCCCACCTGATAGATCTCTTTTTCAGGAAAACTGGCCCGTAAAAGTTCGGCTAGCCCGACTTGAGAACCAATGGCATCTGGATCGGGTCGTTTATGGCGATGAATAATGATCGTCTGATAGGCTTTAATCTGTTCTAAAATAGCTGTTTGTACATTCATTCAATTGTTCCTTTCTTGTTTCTCTATGGTCGTTCCATCACCTGACACACAACGATGGCTTTAGCTACGAGTGAATTCTCAATATAGATATCCATATCAATTTTAGCGGAACGGCGTCCTAATTCTAAAATCCGGGGTTTAACAACCAGTTCACTTTCCAATTGAATCAGATGGAAGTAATGCAGACTTACTTGTTCGATCCAGGTATTACGTCGATTATTAAGTTCCATAGTTCGTTTCGTTACATTGGCAATGATCTCATTTAGGACACCAAAAGAAATTGTTCCTAATTCACCGACCATTTGCGGTTCGACCACAAAAGAAAAGTAAGGATCTTTAAGCTTATTGCCATCAATGTCATGCTCAATCAGACGTACATCGCCTGTGATCTGATCTGAGATGGTATCGGTCACCTGCGGTTGTCTTTGGATCAGTTGCATAGCTTTCATAACATCCTGGCGAGTAACAATCCCCAATAATGACAGATCATCTGCCACCACTGGCATAACTTCCAGACCATCCCAGATCATTTGATGGCTCACAGAAGCCACGCTCATTTCTCTTTTCACCATATTCGGTTCACGTGTCATCACACGATCGATCTGCTGGTTATCAGCTTTACCTAGTACGTCTTTAGCTGTAACGATCCCGACTACCCGCATATTTTTATTGACTACCGGATAACGCGAATGCTCACTTGAATCTGATAATCTGCGATAATCTGCAATTGTATCATGCGTTTTCAGATAACGTGTTTTTTCCAGAGGCATATAGATATCACTGACCAGTAAAATATCTTTTTTGATCAGTTGGTCACTCATGGCACGGTTGATCATGCTGGCTACTGTAAAGGAATCATAAGTTGTCCGCAGGATCGGCAGATTCAGCTCATCGGCTAAACTGCGGATCTCAGAAGTCGTATCAAAACCACCTGTGATCAAAACTGCAGCACCATCTTTTAAAGCCAGTTTCTGGGCCTCCAGGCGGTTGCCCACGATCAATAAAGAGCCTGGTGTAATATAGCGCTCCATGGCATCTTCAGTCATCGCACCAATCACAAATTTATTTAAATCATTTTCTAAACCCCTTGCTCCGCCTAAAACGTCTCCTTCAATGATGCGGACAACTTCACCAAAGGTTAATTTTTCAATATGTTTTTTTAGTTTTCTTTCAATCCGAATTGTACCGACACGCTGAATAGTTGAAACTAAGCCTAAATTTTCGGCATCTTTAATTGCACGATAGGCAGTTCCTTCACTGACATTTAATTTTTTGGCAATTCCTCGAACAGAAATCCGTTCTCCTACGGGTAAACCTTCTATATGAGATAAAATTAAATCATGTTTTGTTGCCATTTTTACACCTCAATTGTTTCTTTGATCTGCATGACTTTACCTACTTGCGGTAATTGTCGCACAAACTGATGCGGATCCTGTTTGATCAGAGGAAAAGTATTGTAATGGATCGGCACTACGGTTTTAGCTTGCAGACGTTTAGCTGCACAAATTGCATCTTTAGGACCCATAGTAAAATTATCTCCAATGGGTAAAAAAGCCAGGTCGATCTTATATTTAGCCAGTAATGACAGATCGCTGTAGTCGGCAGTATCACCAGCATGATAGATTGTTTTTCCCTCAGCCTGTAATAAGATACCAGCAGGTTCACCCATGTAGATCATCTGACCGTCTTCTTCATAACCTGAGCTATGCTGCGCATGGGTAAAAGTAACTCGTCCAAAAGGAAAATCCCAGCCGCCCCCAATATTCATACCGTGAGTTTTTTTGATTCCCTTTTTAGCTGCATACTTGCAAATTTCTGCCACGCTAATAATAGTAGCATCATTATTTTTGGCAATTGTCAGCATATCACCTACATGATCGTCATGACCATGTGTCACTAAGATATAATCCGCTTTGATTTCATCAGGATCCTGATCAATAAAGGGATTTTGCGAAATAAACGGGTCGAATAAAAGCCTGGTACCATCCTTTAATGTAACAGCAATAACAGAATGGCCATAATAGGTAATTTTCATTATAAAAGACCTCTCTTTCGATTTTTTCATGATAAATTATAACAGCTCATTTACTATATTGTAACAGATAATCTGAAAAAGATATAATCAAAAGAAAAATAAAAAAGAGGAAATACGCTTTTTTTGCGTATATATATAGTGTATAGAAAAATAAGGGGGAGATCTTTTGCGTAAAATGAATTTACAATTACAACAATTGTTTTTGTTACAGCAACGTGCCAGATTAGACAACTACCAGAAAAATATTTATTTGCGACTTTCAAAAGGTTATCGCGGTGAAATGAAAATGGACCAGCTTTTTGAAAGGCATGCTGAAAAAGTGGAATATTTAGATGATTTGACTTTGCATTTTCAAGGAACCACCGTACAAATCGATAAGCTCGCCTTAAGTAAAGATACGGTGCAAATTTTTGATATGAAGTTTTATCAGGGAAAATATAGCTTTGAAAATGGCGAGTGGTATTATGGCAATCAGCTGTTAGCCCACAATATCTTAGAACAATTACGCCAGGCGGTGCGTTTAGTTAAAGGAGTTTTTACACAAGCTGAGCTAGATTTAAAAGTTGTAGGAATACTGGCTTTTATGAATGAAGCAGCTGAAATTATTATTCAAGATGAAATTGCTGAAACCATCTTGCAGCACGATCAAATCGCCAGCTATCTTGCCAGCTTAAAACCTACTAAGAATTGGAAATGGAAAAAAGTTCTACAACCGTTTATGCGACCTGCTATTAATCAGCCGCTTACGAATATTCAACTGAAAAATTTGAAAAAAGGAATCTGCTGCCGCCATTGCCACAGCTTAAATACCTATGAAAGTCGATATACCCTCAACTGCCAAGACTGCGGGCATAAAGAACCCAAACAAACTGCTTATAATCGGACAATTTGCGAATTTGGCTGTTTATTTCCAGCAGAAGAATTGAAAAAAGGCCGACTCATCGAATTTTTTGGAAAAAACGTGAATATTTCCTATCTTAATCGTACTTTGAGGAAATACTTTGAACTTATAAAAAATACTGGACCTACTTCAGCTTACGTTAACAAAGCTGTTTCATTTGAGGAATGGTTTGCAGCTGATAGCAATCATTTTCAGACTCTAGAAAAAAGAACTCAATGGAGAAGTTTGTAGCCGCGCAATTTTGTTCTGATCTACTCAAACTTTGAACGACTTGGGGTAGATTCTCCCCTGATCTACTCAAACTTTGAACGACTTGGGGTAGATTCTCCTCTGATCTACTCAAACTTCGAACGACTTGGAGTAGATTCTCCCCTGATCTACTCAAACTTCGAACGACTTGGAGTAGATTCTCCCCTGATCTACTCAAACTTCGGCTGACTTGGAGTAGATCGTAATTTAAAACAAATCCGCCCACAAAAAAAGCACCTCACAAAAGGTGCTTTTTTTGATTATACTCTATTTTAACTTGCTAGCCGCTGCTTCATCAATGATCACTACAACGTCATCATGCTTTTGCAGAATGCTTGCTGGTAATTCTTCGGTTACAGGACCTTCAATCATTCCTTTGACGGCGTCTGCTTTTTCAACACCAAAGGCCATTAAAATCAGTTTCTTACTTTTCATGATCGAACCGATCCCCATTGATAATGCATGGGTAGGAACATCTTCAACTTTTTCGAAATTACGTTTGTTGGCATTGATCGTCGATTCGGTCAAGGCAACTACATGCGTTGTAATATCAAAGGATGTGCCGGGTTCATTAAAACCAATATGACCATTTTGACCGATTCCCAATACTTGGATATCAATTGGATGATCCTCGATCACCTGATCGTATCTTTTGCACTCTGCATCTAAATCTGCTGCTTTGCCATCGGGTACAAAAGTTTCTTTAAAAGGTTTTTGGTCAAACAAATGTGAGTTCATGAAGTAGCGATAACTTTGGTCATCATCAGCACTTAGACCGACATATTCATCCAGATTAACTGATATCTTATCGGAAAAGTCTAAATCACTTGCAACCATAGTACTATACAGACTTTCAGGTGTACTGCCAGTTGCCAGACCAAAAGTCTTTACGCCTTTATTCATTCCTTCTTGGATAACTTCAAAAGCTTTTTTTCCGCCTTCTTGGGCGTCTTTCACACGAATAATATTCATGAAACAATCTCCCTTACTTGAGTATTTGATAAGTCTCATGTTACCATCATATTTTTACTTTTTCAAGATTAGTCTATACCAAATTATTTTTTCGTTTGAGCGATAATTTCTTGAATCAACTCTGCATCTTGCAAGTCGGTCACTTCTTTGATCACATCTTCAAGCGATTTTTCTTGTAGCATTTGCTGTAACTGAGCACTTTGTTCGTCGTTAGGATCATCATATTTTAAAATCATCGCAACTACTTCGACTAAATGCTGATAAGATAAACCACGTTCTTTTGCTTCACGGATCGGACGGATAAAGCGTTCGTCAAAGCCTAATTTACGCATAGGCGTACGAGCCACGCGCGTTACATCATCTGAGATATAAGGATTTTTAAAACGTTCAATAATTTTGGCAGCATAGGCTTCGTGTTTCGTTCTTTCAAAGTCCCACTTATCGATCAATAAGTCCCCGGTCTCTTTTAAAACGGCTTCTAGCTGATGCAGCACTTTTTCATCACTGATCGCCTCTCCAATAGTCAGATAGCCGTAAAAAGCACCTGTATAGGCAGTTGTCGCATGCCCTGTGTTAACTGAAAAAAGCTTGCGTTCAATATAAGGTTCCAGATCAGGCACATAAGAAACCCCTGCCAGCCGTATTTGTTTGGCTTTACTCTGCGTATCGTCTATCACCCATTCACAAAAAGGTTCGACAGACACAAACAGTGGATCCTCATGATTCTGCAGTGGTACGATCCGGTCAACTGCCGCATTAGGAAAACCGATATATTGATCAACAAAAGCCAGATCTTCAATATCTAGATAATCTTTCACTTTGCCAAATAAAAACTGGCTGCCGCCGATCATGTTCTCACAGGCAATCACATCAAGCGGTGTCTGATTTTTATCCAGTCGACGCTGGTGAATGCCTTTAGCAATCAATTCCGCAATAAACGGCAGGATATTCGGACCAATGGCTGTAGTGACGATATCACTTGTGGCAACCGAAGCTACCACAGCATTCGGATCTTTTTGATTATTGATCCCAGTCACCTGGTCAACTGCAATGTGTTTTTTATTTTCAGCGGCTAGTTCGATTTCATAGCCTTTACGTTCTTTTAAAGCCTCAATAATAGTTTCGTTGATATCGACAAAATTAATTGAAAAATCATTAGTGTGCAAAATTTCTCCAATAAAACCTCGGCCGATATTACCGGCGCCGAAATGTGTTGCTTTCATATTTATTCTACCTCCTCAAGTAGTTTGATCACTTCATCTGTATCTTGTGCATCTGCCAATTTCATTACATTTTGAATATCTGAACAAAAAATTGCAATTTGCTGTAAAATATTTAAATGCTCATTATTGACTCCGGCAATGCCAAAAACAACCATGGCTAGCTTTTCTTCTTGATCATCTTTGGTAGCAAAATCGACACCTGCTGGAACTTGAATAATCGAAATACCACTTTTTTTGACATATTTTTTTGCTTCATCTGTCCCATGAGGAATCGCAATAAAGTTTCCCATATAGGTAGAAACCATTTCATTACGTTCGATCATCGCAGCGACATACTCCTCATCCACACAGCCCGCTGAAACAAGTAATTCACCACTTTTCCGAATGACCTCTTCCGCATTTTCATAAGACTGATTCAGTAAAATCATCTCTTTTTGTAATTTCATTTTCTATTCCTCCTCTTTAATTTCATTCATAAATAGTGTACTGATCACTTGATAGATTTCTTCTCTGTTGCCATGCTGATAAATTTTCATATTCACATCATTTTCGATGATCGAGGCACTGATTTGACCTAATAAGCGTTCTTCGCCCTCCGTCATTTCCTGAGGAGCTAACATCAGAAGCATTCTAGTTAATTCCATCGGTTTTTGGTCCATGCCTAAAATCGGTACAGAACGAGATAAATTAAAAATACCAAAATAAGCTTTTTTAACAAAAGCATTGGCACTGTGAAAAAGAGCAAAATGAGTATTCGGGATTCCGATAGGAGCTAATTTATGACGTTTTATAACTAATTCATTAACGGCTTTAGCATCCGTTATGATAAGTCCTTCTAACTGATCTAAAATCACCTGCATGGTCTGTTCTAAAGTCTGGCAAGTCATGACTTCTTGAATTGAAAATTGCGTCAGAAGTTCATTAGCCACTTTCATTTGCTCGTAGGCCTTTTCAAAGGACAGAGGCTTTTTAGCGGGTGGGGACGCGGTTACAGTTACCTCAGACTTACTGACAAAGCTCTTGTCTTTTAATTGCTGCTTGATCTCAAAAACCTCATCATCTAAGAGCAGCGGTGAGATCATTTTGTAAGGCAATGAAAACTCCGGCAAGAAAATCGTTGAAAGAATCAAATCATACTCTTTAAAATCCAAATGACTCATCTGTGAGATCTTAGCAATCTCAACATGGTCAATTTCAGGAATATATTTTTGAATCCGACTTTCTAAAATTTTAGCTGTTCCAATTCCACTTGAACAAAGAACTAAAACAGCAATTTCTTTAGGGACGGGGTTTCTTTCTAAAGCAGCTGCAAAATGGATCACTATATAAGCTAATTCATCTTCTATAAAAGATTCATCGGGAAAAATATCCGTCAGATTTTTACGGATCACAGTAGTAAGTTTCTGATATTCCACTAGAATTTTTTCTAATAAAGGATTGCCGCTTAAAGCTGTCTGATTATCCATTCGTTTAAAAGCAGCAGACAGATGATTTAACAAATCATAAAACAAAGTATCGTCCAGACGAAAATCAATTCCCATCTGTTTTGAGACTTGCCGAATCAACTGTCTGATCTGATAAGAAAGAGCAGTATCAAAGTTATCAAGTAACACATTCTGCGGTTTTTTGTAATTGACGCCTTCTAATTGCTTGGCAAAAAACCAAATTTCATCATAATTAATACCTAAGTGTGTTTCTTGTTGAATATCTGTCAAAATTTGAATCGCCAGATTTTCGATACCTTCATCGCTCGGGCGTTCAATGCTCTTTTCAGCCAGATAGTGTTTTTGAGCCATGCGTTGTAACGAAAGTGCCAGGCTGGTAATGACTTGTTGCAGCTGATTGTCTGTCACTTCCACAAAAAAGGTACTGGTTTTATTTAAAACAGCATTCTTGGCATAATAAAACCACAGCGGATCGATCAGCTGCAAGAAAAAATCACTGCTTTTAACCAGCTGATTCAAATTTTGCAAATTAGTTAAAAAAGAAAAGAAATCATATTCATTTACATCACTGTAGATAATATTACTTAAAATCTGACGTCTTTTATTTTCTGCTCCTTTAACAATAACTCCGCGTGCTTTCTTGCGTTCCAGATGCAATTGATATTCGGTTAAACTTTTTTCTACCTGGTCCAAATCAGCATAGATGGTTGCCGGACTGACTGTAAAATCAAGTGCCAGACTTTCAATCGTAACTTCTTCATCACTTAAAAGCAGCTGACAGACTAGCGCGCTTTGTCGATGAACATTATCAAAAACGACAGTCGCCTGATTTTGAACCTGATCACTAATTTCAGCTAGTGCATCCGTTTGTCCGATCAGCTGATAGCCGGCGTTACGCACTTTGACAATACGTGCTTTGAGTGGATCGATCGTCTTTTCAATACTTGAAATTTCACGATATAAGGTTCTTTTACTGATCTGCAACTCTCTTTGCAGAGTTTCAGCTAACACACCTTTTTGATTTTCAAGTAATAATTTCAGCAATTTCTTTTCACGATCGGAAAAGTACAATGGTTTACACCTCCACGAATCACTGAAAAACAAAAATAAAACAGCTTTTCGGTAATACTTACTCACCTAGAAAAACTGTTTTATCTTAATGTTTTTTAGGCTTTACACATACAATATAATGCTTTACCTAAATTTGCAATTCACAGCCTCAAAATAATTATTTTTGTTTTTTCATTTGATCGATAATTTGTTCATATTTTTCATTATCCATAAAATTATCTACCGTCACAAATTGAGCTTGTGGAGCTTTTTTTACCGCACGGTCATACAATTCTTTTTGAGTCACGATCAGAGTAGCATCATCTGCTTTTAGATTATTGATCGAAGAATTAGTGATTTCTACTTGAATGTCGGCTTTTTTCGCCATATTCCGTAAGACCGAAGCTCCCATCGCACTTGATCCCATTCCGGCATCACAAGCAAAGATGATATGATCGACTTTTTTAAGATCCAAAGCAGTTACATCGCCCGCATCTGCCGTTGTTTCACTAGCTGGTGCTGGTTCTGCTTGAGCATCTTTAGTCATACGATCGACAATTTCCTGGTATTTCGGACTGTTCATGAAATTCTCAACTGAAACAAATTCAGCCGACGGAGCGCGTTTTTCCGCCCGATCATGTAATTCAATTTGAGTAACAACGAGCGTATTCGGGTCATCTTGCAATTTACTGATAGAAGCATTTGTCACTGGGATATCCAGTCCAGCTTCTTGGATCTTCTTACGTAAAACAGAAGCCCCCATCGCACTTGATCCCATTCCGGCATCACAAGCAAAGATGATGCGGTTGATTTTTTTCAGATCTGCAGAAGCAACATCCGCTTTTGGCAGATCCCCTTTACTTTCTGCTTTAGCTGCCTGAACAGCTGCTTGTTGTGTTTCAAGATCATCTTCTTCAACTGAATGGTCAGATTTAATAACTACCATAGAAACCAAGAAGGATACCACTGTAGCTACCACCACTCCGGCCAGTACTGCCAGATAGCGATTCGGCGGTGTCATACCCAGAACAGCGATGATCGACCCTGGTGAGGCAGCTGCTCTTAAGCCTGCATCTAATAATTGGAAAGTGAATGTTCCTGAAACTCCACCAGCAATAACTGCCAAGAACAATAAAGGTTTCATCATTACATATGGGAAGTAGATTTCATGGATCCCGCCAAAGAATTGAATCAGAATTGCGCCCGGTGCTGAAGATTTAGCTGAACCTTTGCCAAACAATGTAAAGGCCAGTAAAACACCTAAACCAGGACCTGGATTCGCTTCTAATAAGAAGAGGATCGATTTACCTGTCTGTAGTGACTGCTCTGTTCCAAGCGGCGTTAAAATACCATGGTTGATCGCATTATTTAAGAACAAGATTTTAGCTGGTTCTATGAAAATATTTGCTAGCGGTAATAATTTGGCTTGAATGATTGCTGCAACTGCGCTTCCTAACCATTCTGTCAAAGTTGATACAACGGGTCCGATAATTAAAAATCCTAAAATTGCTAAGGCAAAACCAATTAATCCGGCAGAAAAGTTATTGACCAGCATTTCAAATCCAGCTTTGATTTTATCGCTGAATTTTTCATCAAATTTCTTAACACACCAACCGCCTAGAGGTCCCATCATCATTGCACCGATAAACATGGGTACTTCTGACCCGGCAATAACCCCCATCGTTGCAATTGCTCCTACGACTGCTCCTCTCTGATCGTGTATCATACTACCTCCTGTATAACCAATCAATAATGGTAGTAAGTATGTGATCATCGGACTATTCATCGTAGCTAATTGTTCATTAGGCAAAAATCCATCGGGAATAAACAACATAGTAATAACGCCCCAGGCAATGAATGCGCCAATATTGGGCATAACCATGCTACTTAGGTTACTACCTAGTTGTTGGACTTTGGCCTTAACTCCTTTTTTCTCCTGTGCCATCTTTTTTGCTCCTTTCAAAAAAGTAATTTACCTACAGTCTTAGTGTAAGAGATGATGGCAGGGTTTTCAATCATTTTTAATTAGAACTTTGGCACAAAAGAAAGTGACAAAATTATATCAAATGCTTTACAATCGATAAGCAATTCTGCAGAAAGGAAACATCTTTTAACCTGCTGCTTTCAATTATGCATGATACTATCCAAGATTTCGGCTGATAGTCTGGCCTCTTGATGTAACGATTTTTCATCGGTCTGACCATGAGTGGAATTTAAAAACTCTTCGCAGATCGTAGCGTCTTTGATGACCAGGATTCTTTGCGCTAAACGGACGGCTTCATGAATATCGTGAGTTACTAAAATCATCGTAATTCCAGTCTGTTGCCAGATATTAAAAATCAAGTCTTGCATTTTAGAACGAGTCAGAGCATCCAGCGCTCCTAAAGGTTCATCTAGCAGCAGGATCTCTGGTCGGGCCATTAGCGCTCGCGCCAGGGCCACTCGTTGCTTTTGTCCGCCGGATAATTGGGACGGATAAGCTTCTTCTAAATCCGTTAATTCAACTTGCTGCAATAACTTATGTGCCTGCTCCAAGAGTTCTTTTTTCTTTTGTCCAAGCGTCACATTCTGCAGAATATTTAACCAGGGCAACAAGCGATCATCTTGAAACATCATCCGAATTTTACGATTGATGCCTGAAACTCTTTGGCCATCTTGCATGATCTCACCTGCAGTGGGTTTTTCCAAACCAGCAATCAAGCGCAAAATCGTGCTTTTACCTCCACCACTCATACCAGCCAAAGCAATAAATTCTCCTTTGACAACAGTTAAATCAGTTGCTTTTAAAGCACATTTCCCGCTGTAGTGCTTCTCGATCTTTTCAATTTGTAGTAGTTCTTCCATTTAAGATCCCTCCACTTCCAATTGCTGCCAAGTCAGCAGAATATCTTCTAGATTTTTAGCGATCATATCGGATAATTTGCCAAATAAAGCATAAATAATGATACATAGCATGATTGTATCCATATTGGTAAATTGCTGGGCATCATTAGCCATATAACCGATCCCTGAGCTAGAAGAAACGGTTTCTGCTACGATCAAAGTCGTCCACATCACTCCTAGAGCATACCTGACACCCATTAATATGCTAGGTAAGGCGCCGGGAAAAATTACTTTTGCAAATAATTGCCGTTGGTTCATCCCATACGAGCGTCCCATCTCGATCAGTTTAGCATCTACTGAAGTGATCCCGTGGTAAGTATTCACATAAATCGGAAATAAACAGCCGATGGCAACCAGTACGATTTTTGAAGATTCACCGATACCCAAGAAAAGGATCAGTAAAGGAATCAATGATAAATGCGGAATATTACGCAACATCTGGATCGTACCATCTAATAAGAGTCGACTTGTTTTAAATATCCCATTTAAAATTCCTAATATAAAACCGCTCCCGCCGCCAATCAGAAAGCCAAGTGTTGCTCGATACAAGCTCACGCTTAAATTTTCCTGCAGCTGACCGGACTTTAATAATGACCAGGCATTAACTAGGATCGTTGTAGGAGCGGGGATCAAATCGCTCGTGACCCAGTTCATTCGGATCACCCCTTCCCAGCTACCTACAATGATCACTGGAAGCAGCCAGGGAAGGACTTTTTCTTTGCTGATTTTTAATTTCTGCATTTAAACCCTCTCTTTCTTTTACCGCCAAACGTACTTACTAATGTTTACCTGCTGTTTGATGACTCCTTCAGAATAAAACAAATCGGCAATTGTCTGTTCTTCAGTAATTGCTTCTTGAGTCATCTTCTGCATGGAGAAAGTCCGACGCTCCAGCATTCGCTTAATCACTGTTTGTGAAAGATCTAATTCTTCAGCCATTTTCTTGGTCAATTCAGCAGTATGGTTATTGGCCCAGCGCATATCACTATTCAGATATTTGATCACTAGTTGAGATAAAGTCGTATTTTTTTGAGCAAAAGAACTCGGAGAAACTAAGAAATTACGATTTTCCACTCCGGCTTTTTCACCACTCACTAAAAGTGTTGCATCTTCTGTCAATTCAGCTTTACTAACATAAGGATCCCAAGTTGCCCAAGCATCGATCTGGCCTTTGGCAAAAGCCATGGCAGCGGATGTCGTATCCATATTGACTAATTCGACATCTGCCGTCGTCAGGTCTATTTTTTTAAGTGTTTTTAAAACCATATATTGGCTAGAAGTCCCCCGTGTATAAGCGATTTTCTTACCTTTCAAGTCGGTCGCCTGAGTGATTTCTGACTGTTTGGTGACCACGATCCCACTACCTTTAGTACGCGTTCCTCCAGCTGCCACAAAAGTCAACTCGGTATTGGAAGACAAAGCAGAAACTGGGGGAGTATCACCGACTCTACCGTAATCGATTTTACCGGACGCCAAAGCTTGCATCATGGCAGATCCATTCTGAAACTCTTTAAAATTAACTTGATAGCCTTGTTCTTTCATCTTTTTTACAAAACTACCGCGGATTCGTGCGATATCGATCTCGTCGCCGGCTTGATAACCGATCACGACTTTGGTCAATTTACCATCATCGCTGCCATAAAGCTGTTTCCAGCCAAAACCTGCGATCATAAACCACAAAAGTAGTAATCCGGCAAGCAAATGTTTCTTTTTTTTAACTGCCATGCTATCACTTCTTTCTCTATTCACTTAAGATGGCTTGAGATAATTTGCTGCGCTGAATTTTCCCGCTAGCACTCCGCGGAAAGCTGCTCACAAAACAAATTTCGGCTAAACGCTGATATTTTGGTAAGTTTTTCTCACTATAATCCATGATCGCCTGTAAGCAGTCAGCTGACGGAGCAACATTTTCCAAGATGATAAAAGCGATCACTTTTTGGCCATATAAGTCATCAGTACACCCGACAACGGCACTTTCTTTGATCAGCTGCATCCGATTAAGGACCTGCTCTACTTCAATAGGAGAAAATTTTTCGCCGCCATGATTGATCATTTCTTTTTTTCGTCCGACTAAAAACAAATAGCCTTCTGCATCAAAATAACCTAGATCACCAGTCAAAAGCCAATCGTTTACAAAGGATTCAGCATGTGGGTCCAAATACTGTTTGATCACATGGTCGCCAGCTAAAGCAATTTCACCTGTGATCCCTGCACTTTTTGTCAGCCCGTTTGGTGTAGCGATCCTTACCTCTGTAGCAACCGGCAAGCCCACCGAACCTAATTTTGGCTTAGCTATTGGATTTAAGGAAATCAGGCTGGCACTTTCTGTCATACCATAGCCTTCAAGAATGGGCAGATGGAAAAGTTGCTCGAAAGTATAATAGTCATCTGACTGTAGGTTAAACGAAGCCGAGCGTAGATATTTCAGAGAATTTTCCGGTGAATAAAAGGAACGTGATTTCTGATTGAGCGATAATATCTTAATGATCGTTGGAACGACTGATACCCAAGTAATCTGATTTTCACTTACTTCTTGCCAGAAAAGACGAGCACTGAAGTTTTTGGCGATCACTGCTTTTCCATCGGATAAGCGGGTTGCCAAAAGCGAAATGACTTGGGCATTAATATGAAAAAGCGGCATCAAAATCAGTACCCGATCTTCTTTGGACAGTTGCTGACTAGCCGCAATATGGCTGGCGGAGCGATAGAGTTCTTCATGGGAAAGTCCTACACGCTTAGGTTCTCCGGTAGTACCAGAAGTATTCATGAGCAAAGCCAGATCCTGTTCACTGACCGTTTCAACCGTCGATAAAATTTTTTCTCCTACTTTATTTTGTACTAAAGCACAAGAATCAGTCGTCAATAGTTCAAGCTGACTGGCCGTTTTCCCAGCTATCTTCGTAAAATCATTCGCTTTTGTTTGAGTGGTCAGTAAATAAGCATACTGATATGTTTGCATTTCTTGAAATACTTGTTCAGCCGGCAAAGTATCGGCAACAGGGCGAGCAACTGCCCCGATCTGCCATAAAGCCTGCATGGCAACTGCGTAAAAAACCGAATTTTCACGCCAGATAACAACCACATCTCCTTTTGCAATTCCTTGCGCTTGTAAAAAATGGTTAAGTTCAGACACATCCGCTTTAATATCTTTTTTTTGGTACCAGTAGGATTTATGAGTGTCTTTAAAAATCGTTGCGGATGGTTTTTCTTCCAATTGACTGAATAAAGCGTCATTTAACAGTGACATTTTTGACTCCTTCTTTCTTTAATTTGTGTATGTTGGATCGTCCAACTAAAACCCCAAAAGGTGGAATACGATAAAGTAGCCAGGCAATTAGTAGAGAGGCAGCCACCGTCAGCAAATAAAATAACGGTGTCAGTACGACCAGTAGCCAGGCAGCAATCTGAATCTGTGCTAAAAAATAAGCCAGCAAAGTCAACGGGATCGTTTGAACTAAATAAACCCCGAAAGATAATTTAGAACCCAGCTTAATCAGCAGATCTACCTGCTGCCATAAGCCGTGTTCACGCCAATAAGCGTATTTTCTGCCAAGATAAAAAACAAAGGCGATCATAGTCAGTGCATAGACTAAAATGTAAGGTTGATGGGCTGAATGAGCTGCGTGATTACTTAGATTTAAAAT
>Ga0079226_10000667_pt1 | contig 24832 bp, 25 predicted proteins | sample Poulit2014_FD_76345 | JGI IMG/M metagenome (GOLD analysis project Ga0079226, IMG submission 76345) | Agricultural soil microbial communities from Georgia to study Nitrogen management - Poultry litter 2014 | ecosystem: Environmental > Terrestrial > Soil > Agricultural land | place: USA: Georgia...
AAACCCCGAACGAGTTTGACGGTGCCCTCACCGCGCTGCTCAGGAGCCAGCACCTCGGCCAGACCTTTGGTGAGGACTATGTTTCGCTCGCCGTCTCACCCACACGGCTGGCCACGTGCCCGAGATGCACCCTAACGCCACGGTCCCGGTGGGATTCGTCCTGTGCGACGTGGAACTCCCAGACGCCCCGCCCGGCTCGGTCGCAGCAGGGTTGATCGGGCCGGGTTTCCGCGGCTCGGCCTCGTTGACCACCCTGGACACCTCCCCCGAGACGGGCAGGAGAAACCCCACCTGAGCGGCATCCGCACTCAGAGCGCGTCCATGCATACCCCGATACCCGACGCGTTCGACGCCGTCCTGTCCACCCCCACCGTCACCAGAGACCCCATCGTCACGTTCTGACACACAGCTACATGTCGCGACAGGCCGGGTGACCACGTCCGTAAGCCGATCGTCTTCTTTGCCGTTTCCGAACAGGCATCCGGTCCGCGAGACACTCAGGGGATGACACACCCGTTGCTTGGCTACCTGATCGACGCGTACCGGGGACAACCTCCACCAGCCGATGGTGGAGTGACGGTTTTGCCCGCTGCCGGCCAGGTTGAAGCGGCTGTCGCCTTCACCGGGCACGCGGTTGTGGCCACCGCCTGCGATGAACACGACGTACGGGCTCAGTCACCAGACGGGTTCGGCGGGGCACAATCGCCAGCTTTTCTACTCTGGCTGGCAGGAAACCGACACATCGGCGTCCTGGACCTCGTGCTCACCGCTACCGGCACGGGCTACGGCAGCGAACTATCCGAACACACCGATCTGGGTGGTCATCCGCGCGTCCGGCACGCCGCCCAACTCCGTGACCAGGTACGGGTATGGGCAGACGACACAGGACTTGTCACCTTGGCTACCGGCCTGGCAGGTCGCCGCGAGCTATCGGTCGAAACAGTCACTCCGGGCGCTGGCCGCGGCCGCAAATTGATCGCCGAAGCGCTGGCGTTGCTACCTGCTGGCGAACCGGTCTTCGCCGCAGTGTCACCTGGCAATGTCCGGTCACTACGTGCTTTTCTCGCCGAAGGCTTTTGGCCTGTCGCCAGCGAGGTGCAACTGCTTCCGAACAGGAAATAGCGCCAGCCATGTTGTCGCAATAACCCATCCGTTTGTGAGGTCAGTTAGTGCTGTTTGATGGCGACGAATACTAGCTCACGTCCAGGCCGGTCCGGTGCGTCACGTATGTTTTGGATGGCGAAGCCGGCGCCCGTCAACGATGCGATGATTTCGTCTTGGCCGCGGAACCGCAGTGTCGAGTCCGAGGTCATCTCGCTACCATCAGGTTCGAAGATGAACGTGTGACGAAATGTCACCCACGGGAAGTTGGCATTGGTGAGTTGCACCCAGGGGTGAACAGCGCCCACGCTCGGGACGTCGACCCGGCGCTCTGTCTGCTCGCGGGTCCAGCCCAGCCACCGCACCCGGTCGGCATAGGCTTTGCGGCGGGCAACATCCAAGGATGTGCCCGCTGGATCGAGACCTGTGACTGCCCTGCCGCGTCCAGCAAGCAGGCAGGCCAGAGTTCCGGTTCCGCAGCCGATATCGAGTACCGAACGCGCTTCAATTTCGTCGGCCAGGGCCAGGTAGGCGCAGAGATCGCTGCGGTCTGGGTCCAGTGGGTCGTAGGTGTCGGCGAGTTGTTGCTCAGCGAATTCGGTTCGCGGGCGGCGGATTTACCGCACTGAAATGATCGACCTTCCGATCGACCGGAGAGACAGCAACCGGAGAGACAGCACTGTCGAGCCGCGCTGGCCGGGCCGTGGCGGCCTCGGTGGAATTCAGCCCCGTGGCGGGACTTCTTCTCCAGATCGCGGAAATGGCGCCTGGAGCGTGTTCGGGAGCGTCACTCGGACCGGGAGGTCAACCCTGTCAGCAGGGTGCCCATGAGCCGGGCGGCCAACGTCGCCGGACCATCCGCCCCCTCGGCATCGGCCTCCGTGGATGCCCACTGTTCCAGTGCGATCCGGATCGCACTGGTGGCGCACGCGGCGATCAACCGCAGCTGCACCGGATCGCTCGGCGCGTCGTCGAGTTGGGACAGGATCGGCACGAGCCGCTCCTCGGAGTCCCCGTTCACCCGATACCACACCGCACGCAACGCCTCGTCGGAACGTGCTGCCCGCAGCAGCCCCCGTGTGGTTTCCAGCGACTCGGCGGCGACGCTGTCCGGCATGGTCATGGCACGCTCCGCGGCATGCTGGACGGCATCGAGTACCGGGGTCGATCGGGGAGTGGCCGCCAGGAACTCACGCCAACGCGCCCCGCCATGGGCCAACATGGGCCATATCGCGTCCTCCTTCGTGCGGAAATAGCGGTAGAAGGTGCGCAGCGACACTCCCGCGACCTCGGCAACCTCTTCCGCCGTCGTCTCGTCCGCCCCGCGCTCGGCGAACAACCTGGCAGCAACGGTGGCGATCCGCAGTTCGGTCTCGGCCTTACGGCGCTCGGTCAATGACGAGGTACTGGTCACACGCCGAATCCTACGCGACTATGCACGATATGCCGTGCTGGCACAGTGTGCCATAGTGGCGTAGCGTGTAGTTAGAAACGAGATGCGGAGGAGTGACACATGCAGCGCTATGAGGGACGCCGAGTATTGATCACCGGCGCGGGATCCGGCATCGGACAGGCCACGGTCGCCAGAGTGCTCGCGGAAGGAGCTCACGTCGTCGCGGCCGACCAGAGCGAAACCGGGCTCGCCGCGACTGCGGATGCCGCCCACCACGCCAAAACGGACGACCGGCTCACCACCCTGATGATCGACATCGCCGACGAGGGATCCGTGCGAACCGGTGTCGCCACAGCGGTCGAAACACTCGGCGGCCTCGACGTACTGGTCAACGCCGCCGGAATCCTGCGCTCGTCGCACACCACCGAAACCAGCATCGACGACTTCATGGCCGTGCTGAATGTCAACCTCGCCGGCACGTTCCTGATGATCCGGGAATCAATCCCGGCACTTCTACGCGGTCACGAGCCGGTGATCGTGAACTTCAGTTCGACCTCGGCGAGCTTCGCGCACCCGTACATGTCCGCATACGCCGCGAGTAAGGGTGGTATCCAGGCCATGACCCACGCACTGGCCGCCGAATACAGCAAACAAGGTCTCCGCGTAGTCGCGGCCGCACCCGGGTCCATCTCCAGCGGAATGACCGACGCCTCCGGCAGCAGCGACGCCAACACCGGCCCCGGTCTACCCGACAACCTGGACCCCAGTCTGCTCGCCAAACTGAGCCCCGCCATCGGCGACGGGTTCGCAGGCCCGGAAACCGCCGCCTCGGTCGTGGCCATGCTCGGCTCCTCCGACGCGGCGTTCATCACCGGCACCGAAATTCGGATCGACGGCGGCACCCACGCCTGACGCCGTTGCACCAGCCGGAACAACGGTCGCCCATATCTCCTCCGCCAGCACAACGTGTCTCGTGGGGGGGGCGGTGACCTACCCCCACGAGATCGTTCGCCCCGGAGATGCACACTACGGTACGGTCAACCGCAGTCCGAGTTCTACCAATCTCCAGCCCAACCGTTGCCGCACGGTTCTCCAACGCCGTCGGCGATTGCGGTATCGCACGGGCTTCGGCGGTGGATGCAATTCGCGTCGGAGCGTCGCATGTCGTTCATTGATCAGTTCCGGAAGACACAGGGAGTTCATCACTGACCCCTCCAAAAAGTGTGTTCCCACTGTTGTACGCGGAACCGGGACGTGTTCGATACTGAATTTCTCACAGTGCGAAACATTCGCACGACGCTCGCGTACGGCCCGAGCCGAAGATAACCAGGAACGGCGATAGGAACGGGATCAGATGTCGAGATCCCGGACATCGCGTGGGTACTTCTGACTCCGCTCATAGGTGCGCCGGGGGCGCCTGTCCCGCGCTGCTGCGCGTGGCGCTGCGTCAGTCGCCGTCCACGATGTTGTTGAGTGAATGGTACGTACGGTTGGCGCGTGCCGCCTCGCGCTCGGCACGACTGGTCACCGCGATGTAGGACTGGCTGGCCGTGATGGAGGAGTGGCCGAGCAGCCGCATGATCTCGCCCGCACTGGCGCCGTCCTCCGCCAGTCGCGTGGCGAACGTGTGTCGCAACGCGTGTACGAGCGCGCCCTGGGGAACCTGGTCGTGCAGTCCCGCCTCGCGGTAACAGCTGCGCACCAGGTACTGTAGCGCCCCACGCCGCAGACGGTTTCCTTTCCGGTCGAGGAACAGCGCACTGCGCTCACCGACGCTCTCACCGGGGAAACGTTGTTCCCGGGAAACCCGGTATGTTTCCAGCACCGTGTGCAGGGCCGGTTCCACCGGAACCGACCGGGCGGAGTCACCCTTGCCACGCACCCGGAGCCGTCGTTCGCCACTGCGACCGGACACGTCACCAACATTCAACTGCAACAGTTCCGCACTGCGCAATCCCGTCAACAACAACGTGGCGATCACCGCGAAGTCCCGCTCCGGCCACGGGTCACGCGCCTGACGGGCCCCCTGAGCGAGGGCTTGCAACAACCGTTCCGGAGACTGTTCACCGCCGAGCGGCTTGGGCTGCCGTTCCGGGACCCGGGGGCGATCCACCGCACCCATCGGATTACCGGTCACGTACCCCTCGGAGACACAGAAAGTGAAGAACTGGTTCCACGTCGACCAGGCTCGGGCCAGTGACGATTTCGCGTGCGTGTCGGCATACGCCCCGAAGGCAGCCCGCAGGCTACGCGCATCCACCCTCGACAACGCGATGTCTGCCGGTGCGCAGTCGAGATGGTGGGCGAGGGCAGTGGTCACCTGCTGCAGGTCGCGGCGGTACGCCGCGTGCGTGTTCTGCGAGTCCTTGCGTGGCCGGCGCGCCAGGAAGAACTCCTCGATCGCGGTGTACAGCGACAGACCCGTGCTCACTGCCGCCTCACACGGGAGGGTTCGCATCCCGGGCGAGGGGAGCTCCAATGATCATGCATAACAAAAATTATGCATGAAACAACAAGAGGTGGTCCACTCGGCCTCGGCCTACCCCCAAGGGGAGCGTCGTGGCGTATGCGCCGTGACTTCGGCGCACCGTACTGTCACGGGACGTCGGCAGGTGATCAACACTGACGCCGGCACAGATCACTCGTCGGCGAGGTGACGAACTGCCGCGGAGGAGAATCCAGCGCTGGACCGGCCGTGGAGCTCGGCGATCCCGCTCGTCCGTGGCAACGCTGGCCTCGGAGCAGTAGTCCGAAGGCCGCCGAATCAGCCTACTTAACATAATATCGCTTATCGGTTTCCAAGAGAGTTGCCCGGAGAAGCGGTGATCGACGTTGCGGAGCGCCTCAGCGTAGCCGTTCGAGTGCGTGTGCGCCCTGGGCCAGCTCGCCCGCCAGGCCGCGCAACTCGTCCTGTCCGGCGCCTTCCTCGGCAGCCGTCACAACATCCTCCGCGGCGCATCGCAGCTGGAACAGTCGATCCTGCAGCGCTGCGACCTCTGCTGCGGACAGCACGACTGCGTCGGACGGCAGCCCGCCACGTTCGACCGAGATCCGGCGCTCGTACGCTCGTTGCCGGCATGCCTGGCCGCAGTACTGGCGTTTTCTTCCCGAGTTCGAACCCTGGTCGACCTGTTTGCCGCACCAGCCGCAGTATGTGGGGCCCTTCCCTGGCTTCGCACCCCACTCCGGTATTTCGTCACGTGACGAAATACCGGCAGGTGTCTGATCCTTCGTGCTCACACCGGGATAGTAGCGTGTGACGGATTTCCCTCCCATACGACACGGCGAACAGGCAGACTGGATACCGTGTCGACCTCACGCAGCCCGCATCCGTACCTGTCCGGCCCCTTTCCTCGTGCCTTCGCGCATCGCGGCTGGCACGTGAATGACCTCGCGGGAATGGAAAACTCCTTGGCCGCATTCCGGCGAGCCGCCGAAGAGGGATACCGCTACGTCGAGACCGATGTGCACAGCACGCGTGACGGTGTTCCGGTGATCCATCATGATCCGGATCTCGATCGCACCACGGACCGCAGTGGCCGGATCGCGGAACTACCCTGGTCGTCCGTACGGCGAGCTCACGTTGCCGGTCGTGAGCCGGTCTGTCGGCTTCAGGACGTGCTGGAGGAACTTCCCGGTACGTCCTTCAACATCGACGTCAAATCGCCCGACGCGATCGAACCAGTGGTCCGGACCATTTCGCGGATGGGTGTCCGTAGCCGAGTGGCGGTCGCGTCCTTCTCCGCGGCCCGACTGGGCAGGGTTCGTAGGCTGGCGGGGCCGGATCTGGCGACCGCACTCACTCCGCGAGCGACCGGACTGCTGCGCTTCGGCGGGTTACTGCGTCTTCCGCTGCGCGCGCTGCTACCGGGAATGATGGCGCAGGTTCCGGTCCGGGTGGGACGCCTCCCCCTCGTCGACCGTCACTTCGTGCGTACTGCCACGCGGTGCGGCATCGAGGTACACGTATGGACCGTCAACGACGCGCCGCGCATGCACAACCTGCTCGACCTCGGAGTCTCCGGAATCATCACCGACCGCCCGGACCTGCTCCGGGACGTGCTCATCGAGCGTGGTGAGTGGCAGGCGCACAGCGTCGCGTAACCTGCTGTCCACTCCCACACACGATGAGCAACGGAGTGGCTTCTTGCAGCACACGAACCCCGGCCCACGCAGCAAGCGCCGGGAACAACGCGGCTGGTACTTCTACGACTGGGCGAACTCCAGCTTCTACACCTCGGCGATCACCGTGTTCGGGGCGCTGTACATGACCGCTGTCGCCGAGGCCGACGCGCGTACGAACCACGCACTGAACGGGTCCACCCCGTGCCGAGCGGACGGCACAAGCAACACTCTGGTGCACTGCGACATCAGCCTGTTCGGTGTCCACTTCCCCGCAGGTTCCCTGTGGGGATATCTGCTGGCCGCAGCCACGATCCTGCAGGTGCTCCTGCTCCCGATTGTCGGTGCCCTGGCCGACCGGACGCAGCACAAGAAGGGAATGCTGGGCGTCGCCGCCGCGGTGGGCGCTGTCGCTACCTCTCTGCTGGTTCTGGTGACCGGGACCAACTGGGAACTCGGGCTCGCTCTCTACATCATCGCCACGGTCAGCTGGGCCGCTTCGGTCATCGTGTACTACTCTTTCCTGCAGGACATCGCCACCTCCGACGAACGAGACGCGGTCTCCACCCGGGGGTGGGCGATCGGATACCTCGGTGGCGGGTTGGCACTGGCGCTGCAACTCGCGTTCTACCTCGGCCGTGACGCTTTCGGCATCAGTGAATCCACTGCGGTACGCATCTGTCTCCTGTCCACCGGAGTCTGGTGGGCCGTGTTCACGATCATTCCGCTACGGACTCTCCCGCAGCCTCGAGCCGCTCCCGGGGCACACGGCAACACCGGGACATCGATACTCACCGCGGGTTTCAAGGAACTGGTCGCGACGATTCGTTCGGCCAGGCGAGTGCCGTTGACGCTCGCCTTTCTCGGCGTCTATCTGATCTATGCGGACGGAGTCGCCACGGTGGTCGGAGTGTCCGCGCAATACGGCAAGGAAGAGCTACTGTTTTCCAACGACGTACTGATCACCACGATCCTGGTGATCCAATTCGTGGCGTATGTCGGTGCCACGCTCGTCGGGATGCTCGCCCGCCGCTTCGGCGCCAAACGCACCATTCTCGGCACACTGGTCGTATGGACCTTGGTGCTGGTCAGTGCGTACTTCGTCGAGGCGGGACAACAGTTGCAGTTCTACGGGCTGGCGGCTGGGATCGGCCTGGTACTCGGAGGGACCCCTGCGTTGTCCCGATCGTTGTACAGCCAGTTGATCCCCGCGGGCAAGGAGGCCCAATACTACTCGCTGTACAAGATCAGCGAGCGGGGCACTGCCTGGGTGGGACCGTTGATGTTCGGGGCCGTCGGTCAGATGACCGGTTCGTTCCGCTACGCGATCATCGCCCTGGTGGTGTTCTTCGTCGTGGGGTTCGTGCTTCTGGCGTTGTTGCCCGTACGTCGGGCCATTCGCGCGTCCGGCAATCCCGAACCTGCCGTCGTTTGATACAGTACGGCCCCTTGTGGCATGGCATCGTGACCAACTCCATGCGCCACGGTGGGAATCGTGCCCGGACGTCGTTCGTTGTCCGGAGTGAGTGCCACCCGGGTCATACCCCGTTGCAGTCGAGGAGGAACCAAGCACAATGTCCGACCGTGTCTTGCGCGGCAGCAAGCTGGGAGCGACCAGCTACGAGAACGACCGAAATCATGACCTCGCGCCCCGGCGCACGGTACGGTACGCCTGCCCGAAGAATCACGAGTTCGAGGTCCCCTTCTCCGACGATGCGGAAGTGCCGAAGGTCTGGGAATGCAGGCTGCACGGTACCGAGTCGGAGATCATCGACGGCAGTCAGAACGGCCAGAAGGAAGCGAAGCCACCGCGGACCCACTGGGACATGCTGCTCGAACGTCGGTCCGTTCCCGAATTGGAGGAACTTCTCAACGAGCGGCTTGAGGAGCTGCAGCGGCGTCGGGCGCATCTGTCCTGACTGCGCTGGTGGTGTCGACGCGAGGTTCGGGCGGATCTCGTCGTGGTGATCGTCGTGTCGGCACCCTCCCCCTCAAGGGGCTGTTCTCCCGGAGATGATGCGGCGTAGTTGCTGCGCTCGCCGCCGGATCCCCCACCGGGTCACATTGACGATCGCCTCGGCGAGAATGTCGGTACTCATTTTGGATGTGCCGACGGACCGTTCGGTGAACGTGATCGGCACTTCTGTCGCGACGAATCCGGCGAGCACGGCACGCCAGGCCAGGTCGATCTGGAAACAGTATCCTCGGGAGAGCACTTGGTGCAGGTCGAGCTGCTCGAGCACCGCACGTCGGTACACGCGGAAGCCCGATGTGATGTCGTTGACCGCGGCTCCCAGCAGCACCTTCGAGTACCAGTTCGCCGTGTGGGAGAGCAACTCGCGGTGTTTCGGCCAGTTCACTACCCGTCCCCCTGGAACATACCGCGAGCCGATCACCAGGTCGGCTCGCGTCAGCCTGTGCACCAGCCGCGGTAGGTCCTCCGGCGCGTGCGAGCCGTCGGCATCCATTTCCGCGATCGCGGCGTACGAGCGTTCCAGTGCCCAGGCGAAGCCTGCCAGGTACGCGGCGCCGAGGCCGGATTTGTCCCTGCGGTGCAGCGCAAAGACGCGCGTGTCGGCAGCAGCGATCTCGTCGACGAGATCACCCGTGCCGTCCGGGCTACCGTCGTCGACGACCAGAACATGTGCCTCGGGAAGCGCCCCGTGCAGCCTGTCCAACACCGTGGGGAGGCTGTTGCGTTCGTTGTACGTCGGGATGACCACCAGTACCCGGCCGGTCGTCTGCTGGGACTGCCCTCCCCTGCCGGGTTCGGTGCCCGTCATCCTGTTCCTTCCGTTTCGTCAGTCGGGCCGCCGTATTTCCTACGCTGTCGATACATCCCTGTCGCAAGTGTGAGCAACGCGATCCCGATCAGCGTGTACTCGACGGATGCGCCCAGCCGGTCCGCGGGTGTCTGCGTGGTACGCAGGGGAACACTGTGCACCAGGGTGTCCGCGGTGAACAATTCGGTGGACTCGACGACGCTCCCGTCCGGTCGGACGACAGCGCTCACTCCGCTCGTCGCGGCCACGACCACTGCCCTGCTGTGTTCGATGGCGCGGAGCCGCGCCATCGCCAACTGTTGGTAGCTCATTTCACTGCGGCCGAACCACGCGTTGTTCGTCGGCACCACCAGCAGTTGCGCGCCGGAGTTGGTGGCCTCGCGGGCGACGTAGTCGTAGGCTACTTCGTAACAGATCGCCGCGCCGACCGTGGTTCCGGCCACGTCGAACACGCCGGGTCGGTTCCCGGGTTTCATGTCCACCGTGGTGGCAACGAAGGGGCTGAACCAGCCGGCGATCGGGCGCAGTGGAATGTACTCGGAAAAGGGAACCAGTTGCTGTTTCGCGTAGCGGTCGACGATTCCCTCCCCCGGTTCGGATTGCACCACGAGGTTCTGTGGTGTCCCGTTGGGTAACTCGGCCCGGGCTCCGATCAACATCGGCGCATCGAAGGCGCGGGTCAGTTCACGCAGTTGCGGATCCGGGGTGTGTAACGCGGTGGCTGTTTCCGGCCAAACCACGAGATCGGGTTGTGGCACTTGCCCGGACCGGACGGCTTCCAGCAGTTTCCTGCTCTGGGCAAGATGATTCTGCCGGAGAGTACCCCGCGCGTTGAGCAGGTCGAGACCGATATTGGGTGCGTTTCCCTGGACGACGCCGACGGTACGGGTGCCTGCCTGGGGGGCGGTGTCGATGGTGGGCCACACGGCGAGCCCCGCCATGACGGGTATGAGCGTGCTGGCCACGGGCGCGGCCCAGGCCCTGTGTGGGCGCCAGTTGCGTTGCCAGCCGCGGATGATCAGCTGTGCGAGGCCGAAACCGGTGATCAGCACGAGCAGGCCGACCAGCGGGGCCCCACCGAGTGAGGCGAGTGAACCGAACGGACCGCCGGGTTGGCTGAACGCGATTTTTCCCCAGGGGAATCCGCCCGCGGGCCACCAGGCGCGGGCGAATTCCTGCAGCAGGAACACTGCCGCCATCCACACCGGCGCTGCGGGCAGACGCGTCACGAACGTCATCAGGCCAGTGGCGATTCCGATGTACACGGCGAGCACTGCGGACAGGCCGAGCCAGGGCGACGGTCCGAACGACCGGCCGAGGAAGTCCTGGATCCACAACAGGTGCAGCAGGTAGAACGTGACGCCGAAGACGATGCCGTATCCACCACCTGCCCAGCTGCCTCGGCGGTGCAGCAGCAGGCCGAGGCAGGTGAAGGCGAGCGGAGCCAGCCACCAGAGATCGCGTGGGGCGTGGCTGAGGTACAACAACGCTCCCCCGATGATGGCGAGCGTCAGGCGTACCACCACGGCCTGCCAGCGGGGGCGGCGGCGCGTGGCCGTGGCTGCGGTGAGTTCGTGACTGTTCGTGCTGACTCGCGCGCTGTCGTCAGTGTCGTGATGGCGGGTCATGTCAGTTGAACACGTCGTGGATGGTTTGACCGGAACGGACGGTGCGCAGGCATTGGGGCAGTCTACTGTCGGCGTCGAGTGGCGGGAGTGCGGGCACTCCCGATTTCGGGTCGGTCGACCAGCGTGTCGCTCGTGCCCCGGCGACGCTGGTGACGAGCGCGGGCGCGTCCCAGATGGCGTAGTCTGCTGGGGCTCCCGGGGTGAGTGTGCCGCGGGAGGTGTCCGCATGGCCGGCCGCGCGGTGCGCTCCCCGCGTGTGGGCGTTGAACGCGCCGCGTGCGGACATCGCGTGTTCCGCGGTGGTGTGGTGGACTGCCGCGCGCACCGATCTCCAGGGGGCGAGCGGGGTGACGGGGCTGTCCGAGCCGAATGCCAGCGGGACACCGGCGTTGGCGAGCATGGCGAAGGGGTTCAACGTCGCCGCGCGTTGTTGCCCGAGCCGCGTGGCGTACATGCCGTGTTTCCCGCCCCAGGAAGCGTCGAACAGCGGCTGCATCGAGGCGGTGACGGACCAGTCCGCGAGTTCGCGTGCTTGCTCGGCGTCGACCATTTCGAGGTGTTCCAGCCGATGGGCCGCGGCGGCCAGTGCGCGGCTCCCGACGTGTTGTGCCGCGATACGGAATCCGGTGATGACGTCGGTGACGGCGGCGTCGCCGATGACGTGGAAGCCGGCTTGTAGACCCGCCTCGGTGCAGGTGGCGATGTGGTCGCCGATGGTGTCCGCGTCGAGGTGACGTGTTCCGTGGCTGTCGGGTTTGTCGTGATACGGGGTGCTGAGTGCGGCGGTGTGCGAGCCGAGGGCCCCGTCGACGAAAAGGTCTCCGGCCAGGCCGTGGGCACCGAGCCGCTGGGCGGTGGTGACCGCGCCGGTCTCTCCCCAGTAGCCGACGACTTCGGGGCGGGCGGGGTCCGCGCCGAGTTCGAGCAGCTCGGTGAGGTCCTGTTCACCGGAAATGGTCGGCCCCGCGCATTCGTGCACACTGACGATTCCCGCGGCGGCCGCAGCGTCGAGGAAGGCCTCTTGTGCCCGGCGGCGCTGCGTTGCCGGTAGTGCCGCTCGGGCCGCGTGGCGGGCCGCGTGATGCGCCTCGCCGGTGAGTGGCCCGTCGTCGGAATACCCCTCGAGGGTGCGGCAGTGCGGCGCAAGGTCGAGTAATGCGGTGTTGACCAGTGCGGAGTGCACGTCGACTCGGGGCAGATACACCGGTGTGTCGCCCGCCGCCGCATCGAGTTCGGCACGGCTGGGGATGCGCGGGTGCTGCCAGGCCGATTCGTCCCAACCATGCGCGATGAGTATCCCGTCCGGAGCGGCGGCCTCAGTGGCGGCCTCGGCTACTTTGGCGAGCAGGTCGTGACCGGTGTGGACGTCGGTGAGATCGAGGCCGGTCAGGTGGAGGCCGGTGTCGGTGGCGTGCACATGGGGGTCGGCGAACGCGGGGGTGACGAATGTGCCCTGGAGGTCGATGACCTCGGCATTCGGATGCAGGGCGTGGCCGACGGCGTCCTGGCCGATCCAGACGATGGTGTCGTTGGTGACAGCCATCGCTGTTGCGCCTGCGGCCCCTGTCGCATGAATACGTCCACCGACCAACAGCGTCGTGTGTTGCTCGGTCACCGGGTTTTGCTCAGTCACACTGCCGAGTCTGCCGGAGCGGTGTGACGTGTTGTCGTTGGGTGGACGCCGCGTTGTCGTTGGGTGGACACCGCCATCAAGCAGAGGATTATTTACGTCACAGTAATGCTCTGGCAGGATATTTTTACGGACTTCCGATAGTGAGGAGAATATATGACTGCTGTCGGGGAATCTGCCATGGCGGCCGCCGACTCCTACGAGCAGCCGTACGACTATCGGCGCGCCGAACTGAGCGAACCGGACTGGCACCGTTTCCCCGGTTGGCGCGACATCACGAGCGGCCAGTGGCGCACGGCCCAATGGCAGCGGGTGAACTGTGTACGCGGCATCAAACAGTTGCGCCAGGTGATGGGGAATCTCCTCGAGGAGCGTTTCTACGAGGATCTCGCCGCCGATCAGCGGGACATGGCCACCATGTCCATGTTGCTACCGCCACAGATGCTGAACACGATGGCCCCGTGGGCCGAACCGACGCCACGCGAGTTCACGGACGCTTTCTATGCCGACCCGATCCGGCGCTACATGATCCCGGTAAAGAGCGACCGCGAGCCCGACTGGCCCTCGCACCCACACGCGGAACGGGATTCGCTGCACGAGGCCGAGATGTGGGTAGCCGAGGGGTTGACCCACCGCTACCCCACCAAGGTTCTCGCCGAGTTGTTGTCGACGTGTCCGCAGTACTGCGGACACTGCACCCGGATGGACCTCGTCGGGAACTCCACTCCCCAGGTGGACAAACTCAAACTCGACCTGAAACCGACCGACCGACAGGACGCGATGATCGACTACCTCACACGCACCCCCGAGGTGCGTGACGTGGTGGTCTCCGGTGGCGATGTCGCCAATGTGCCGTGGCACCAACTCGAACGGTTCCTGATGCGGCTGTTGGACATCGACAACATCCGCGACATCCGACTGGCCAGTAAGGCCCTGGCCGGACTACCACAGCACTGGCTGCAGCCCAAGGTTGTCGAGGGGCTGGAACGTGTTGCCCGCACGGCACGGCGGCGAGGAGTCGACCTGGCGATCCACACCCACGTGAATCACGCGCAGTCAGTCACACCCCTGGTGGCCGAGGCCGCACACACTGCCCTCGAGGTCGGAGTGCGTGACGTACGCAACCAGGGTGTCTTGATGCGCGGCGTCAACGCCACCTCGCACCAACTGCTGGACCTGTGTTTCGCGTTGCAGGACGAAGCGGGAATCGTGCCGTACTACTTCTACATGTGCGACATGATTCCGAATGCGGAGCACTGGCGTGTGGCCGTGTGGGAGGCACAACAACTGCAGCACGCGATCATGGGGTACCTACCGGGCTACGCCACGCCACGGATCGTCTGCGACGTCCCCTACGTAGGCAAGCGCTGGGTCCACCAGCTTGCCGAATACGATCGTGAGCTGGGTGTTTCGTACTGGACGAAGAACTACCGGACCGGCATCGAACACGCGGACCCGCACGCGCTGCAGCGACACTACCCGTACTACGACCCGATCACCACACTTCCCCAGACAGGCCGCGACCGCTGGCGTCATGGTAGCGACGTGCAGAGCACGTAGGGGCGGCTCGCCAACAACCGCGGAGTCACCCGTCGTCGAGTCATCCGGCTTCCGGTGATCAAGGACGCCGGATGCGGGGCCTAGACTGGGGCCCGTGCTCAGTCGATACCGATGGTGGATCAGTGCCGGGATTTTGTTGCTCGTGGTGGTACTCATCGCCATCTTCCTCGTGACGAGTGAACGGCAGTCCTCGCAGGGGCCGAGCTCCACCGAACGTCCCGGGCCACCCGGCTCCGGGCCACTGACGATCGTGTCGATGGGCGACTCCACGCTCTCCGGTGAGGGCGCCGGCGACTACACCCACGGCACGGACGGCAAGAACGGCGATTGGTGTCATCGTTCCTCGCACGCAGCGGTGAAACAGACCAACCTGCCGAAGGTCACCGCCAGGGTCAACCTGGCTTGTTCGGGCGCCGGAGCCGAGGATGTGGCCCTGGGGAGCGGCACGCACTACACCGAGGTGTCACAGGCTCGGCAGCTCAAGCAACTGATCGAAGATGACCACCGGGTCGCGGCCATCGTGGTCGCCGTCGGTGCGAACAACGATCCCCACTTCACAGACACGATCAACCGGTGTTTCCAAGCCTGGCTGTACCCGTCGCGATCCTCCTGCCGTCAGCAGCTCGGTAACGAGTTCTCCGACCGGGTCGAAGACATGATTCCGAAGGTGGTCACGGCGCTCGAGGACATTCGCCAGGTGCTCGACGAGGCAGGGTACGAACCGGGGGACACCGACATCGTCCTGCAGTCCTACGCCTCCCCGCTCAGCCCGGACATTCCCGAGAACCTGCGCAACCTGAACGGCTGTCCCTTCCGCACAGGCGATCTGCGCTGGATGCATTCCACGGCCGTCACCGCCCTCAGCGACGGACTGCGGAAGGCCGCCGAGAAGGCGGATGTGCGGTTCCTCGATCTCTCGCATGCCGGTAACGGTCACGAGGCCTGCACGGGCGGCCGGGACGCCAGCAGCGAATGGTTCCGCCGGTTGACGATCGAGTGGGACAATCTCACCGAGGTCGAACGGGCGGACCACGCGTTGCAGGAGTCGTTCCACCCGAATCGCCGAGGCCACGCCCAGTACGGCCGGTGTTTGACCGAATTCTTCGCGATGGGTGTGGACACGGGCGCCTGCGTCCCCGGTGAGGACGGCCGGCTGCACGCCGTGGACTCGCTGAGCACGACCTGACCTTGTCGAAACGTCTCCGAGACGGCGCGAAAGCCTCGCCGGACGAGGACGGTACCGGAGCACGCCTGCGCATTCGCGTATGGCACGCTCGTAGTCTCGGTGTTGTCGTGGCGCGGCGAGAGCGCCGCCGAACTGTGATGTGAGTGAGGACATGCCGATGCATTCCGAATCCGACCTCCGGGTGGTCCACGAGTCCGCGAACGGGACAGGCCCCGGAACGGATCTGGCCGCTGCGGAGAAGGCGGCGGCGGACTTCCTGCACGCGCTCGGTATCTCCACTGATTCGGAAAGCATGAGTGGAACTCCGGGACGGATGGCGCGCGCCTACGCCGAGCTGTTCAACCCCCGTGCGTTCGATCTGACGACTTTCCCGAACGAGGAGGGTTACGACGAGCTGGTGCTCGCTCGGGCGATCCCGGTACGTTCCGTCTGCGAGCATCATCTCCTGCCATTCGCCGGAGTCGCCCACGTGGGATACCTCCCCGGGGAACGCATCCTGGGCTTGTCCAAGCTGGCCCGGATCGTGGAGCATTTCGCCTGTCGCCCCCAGGTGCAGGAGCGGTTGACGAAACAGATCGCCGACTGGTTGTTCGACAGCCTGAATCCGAAGGGTGCCGGAGTGGTCGTCGAGGCCGAGCACACCTGCATGACGCTGCGCGGCGTCGAAGCCGTGGGATCACGGACCGTCACCTCCACGCTGCATGGTCGGCTGCGTAACGACGCCCGGTCGCGTCAGGAATTCTTTTCGCTCACCGGAATCAACAGCTGAGCGGGTGTGTCCGAATAGGTCCGGACCGTGATCGTTTCACGCCCGATTACACGAATGGAGTAACCCATCCGGGTCAAGCTTGTGCGCTGAGCAAGCATCACCCCCGCATGACACGGCACGATGGTCGTTGAACGGGGTTTCCGGCGGTGGCACCACTTCCGATCCGCACGGGAGAAGCCGAGGGAGGTTCTCGCCGGAAATCGGAGGGAGGACCTGCGATGTACCGTGGGGAAACACAATTGGGCGACGATGCTGAACCCGGGGCCGCAGCCGGGGCGATCCTGTCGTCCGTACCGCCGACGATCCTCGGCGCCCGCTACGTGTTGCGCGACATGATCGGAGCGGGTGGCAGCGCCACCGTGTACCGAGCGCGCGACAGTGTCGCCGGTGAGGATGTCGCGGTCAAACTGTTCCACGCCAACCTGTCGCCCACGGCCCGGCACCGACACCAGCAAGAGCTGCGAATGTTCCGGGAACTACGACACCCCGGCCTGGTCACGCTGCACGACACTGGAACCTACCAACACCGGACCTACCTGGTCATGTCGTTGATCAGGGGATCGACCCTGGCGGAGCAACTGGCTCACAGCTCGTTCCCGCTTCGCGACACGCTTCGGCTCACCGGTGAACTCGGCGACGCGCTCGCCTACCTGCACGAGATGGGCATCACCCACCGCGACATCAAACCCGGCAACGTACTGCTCGGGCAGCACGGCGCGACCCTCAGCGACCTGGGGATCGCCATTGACGAACACTCGCCCCACGTCACACAGACCGGCCAGCTCGTCGGCACCGCCGCATACATGGCTCCCGAACAGGTCCGCGGCCTGTCTGTCGGCCCCAGAGCGGACATCTACTCCCTGGGGCTGGTGCTGTTGGAATGCCTCACCGGCGTGCGCGAGTACCCCGGCGGGATGGTCGAGTCCGCGGTCGCGCGGCTACACCGGCGCCCACGAGTCCCCACGGGACTGCCGCACGAGTGTAGTGACCTGCTCCGCAGAATGACCCGAGGCTGTCCGGCCACCCGCCCCTCGGCAGCCGAAGTCGCCCTGGTGGGACGTGATCTCGCCACGACCGCACGGGTTGCCGACATGCCCGGAACGGGCTGACGCCCCAGACCGGCCGCGGGCGCAGACCCGCCGCGGCGCCGGGCCGGCCCGGCGCCGCTCACAGGGACGGCCGACGTCCTTCGAACGGTGTCGACAACACCACCGTCGTCCGCGTCGACACCCGGGCACACTCCCGGATCCGACGCAGCAGATCCTCCAGCGCCAGCGGCGAAGCGACCCGCACCAACAGAATGTAGGACTCGTCCCCGGCGACCGAATAACACGCCTCGATCTCGGTGATGTGTTCCAACCGCTGCGGATAGTCGTCCGGAGCGCCAGGGTCGTTCGGCGTCAGCGAGATGAACGCGGTCAACGGCAGCCCGATCTGTTCACTGTTCAACAGCGCCGCGTAGCCCTGGATCACCCCTCGCTGTTCGAGCCTGCGCACTCGCTGGTGCACCGCGGAGACCGACAGCCCGACACTCTCGGCGAGGTCGGTGAAGCTGCGCCTGCCGTCATTGGCGAGTTCGGCGGCGATCGCCTTGTCCAGCTCCTCCAACGGTTCCGCGTCGGTCACGGGTGCAGTACCGTCAGCTCGTGCGGACGGGTGTTGAGTTCCTCCACCCCGTTGTCGGTAACCAGCACAATGTCCTCGATGCGGGCGCCCCATTTCCCTTCCTGGTAGATGCCGGGTTCGATGCTGAACGCCATGCCGGGCTCGACGACGAGGTCACTCCCACTCATGATGTAGGGCTCCTCGTGCACGTCGAGGCCGATGCCGTGCCCGGTGCGGTGAATGAAGTGGTCACCGAACCCGCCTGCGGCGATCCGGTCCCGGGCCGCGGCGTCGATACTGGCCGAGGTGACTCCCGGACGCACTGCTTGCACCGCGGCGCGCTGGGCCTCGTGCAGCACCGCGTAGGTATCCCGCACATCCGGGTCGCGGGGCTCGCCGACAGTGTAGGTGCGGGTGGAGTCGGAGTTGTAACCCTCGGGAAGCGGCCCGCCGATGTCGACGACCACCACGTCTCCCACTTCGATCACCCGTTCGGACACGTCGTGGTGCGGACTGGCCCCGTTCGGCCCGGAACCGACGATGACGAAGTCGGCACTGTCGTGCCCCTCCTCCTCGATCGCCGCGGTGATATCCGCACCGACCTCGGCTTCGGTCCGCCCGGGGCGCAACCACTCGCCCATCCGCGCGTGCACCCGGTCGATCGCCGCGCCCGCACGACGCAACGCGTCAATCTCTGCGCTGTCCTTGCGCATCCGCAACTGCCGCAGGATCGGCCCCGCCAGGGTCTGCTCGGCCCTGTCGAGCTCGTCCCGCAGCGCCAGTACGTGCAGCGCCACCATCGTGTCGGAGACGGCGACCCGGCCGGGCCGGCCGAGCTTGTCGGCCACCATCCGATGCGGATTCTGCCCGTCCACCCAGGTGACGACATCGATACCGAGCTCGTCGGTGGGCACATCGGCATATCCGGCTGCTTCCAGCTTCGGCAACACCAGGGTGGGCGCGGCGTCCCCCGCGGGAACGACCAGCGTACTCAACCGTTCGAACGAGCCACCGGCCTGCCCGAGCAGGTACCGCAGATCCGAGCCCGGAGCGATCAGTAACGCGTCCGTGTCGGCCTCGGCCGCCGCGGTACGGGCGCGGTCCAGGCGGGAACGCAGACTGGCAACATCGGGAGCTGGCGTGTGTAGTGAGCGACGAGACATGTCCCCGAGCGTATCGACCTGCCTGTCCCCACGGCCGTTGGCGGTGGGCGAGTCGGTCAACTCGGCGACAGCCACCTCCGATGTTCAGTCGTTGCGGTGGGCACTGGCTCGCCACGCGGGCAACAGCACCCGACCCTGTTCGTCGGTTTCGAGTTCGTCGCGCACACCGGCCGGTGCGCCGCCCGGCAGGTGGGATGTGATGGTGGCCGGAGTGAGTTCGTCGAGAACCCAGTGCCTGCCGAACGCCCCGCGGAGCTCGTCCTCGCTGAGCAGGTTCGGACCGGGCTGGTCCGGCGGGAACGGTGCGCGGGTCGAGAAACAGAGAATGTGCAACGAGGCTCCGGGAACACAGGCCTGGTGGATGGCCGCGAAGTAGGGTTCCCGCGCCGAGACCGCCAGCGAGTGGTAGAGCGTGCTGTCCAGTACCGTGGCGAACCGCGGCGACGCGACCTCGAACGTGGTCACATCGGAGGTGACGAACTCAGCGCTTCCCGGTCCGCTCCCCCCGCTCTGGGCCCGGTGGTGCGCCTTGTCGCGGGCGGCCGCGATCGCGGTGGGCGACCCGTCGACCCCGGTCACGGTGAAACCACACTCGGCAAGGTAGAGGCTGGTGTCTCCGGTGCCGCACCCTGCGTCCAATACCGGGCCGTGTACCCGCCCGGCACGCACCAAGGCCGTCATCGCAGGTTGTGGTTCTCCGATGTCCCAGGGCGGGCTGGTCATGTTCTCGATCGGGGATTCGCCGCGGTAGACCGCGTCGAAATCGGCCGCCTCGTTGTCGTTCATACCGGCCACGCTACCAACTCTGCGGAGTGCCGCGTGCCGTGTGCGTGGTGTCCGGCCGTGGGTAACGCACGGCGTCGCCTCACCCGAACACACCACGGCAGCACGTTCCGGACGCGCGGCACGAGCTACAGGCCCTTGAACGGGTGTGACGTTTTCACCAACACTGTTGATTCTCCAAACCCGATGACGCCGCGGTCGCGTAACTGCCTCGCCGCCGGCAGCACCGCGGCACTCCCGGCCTCGGCCGGCACACCGCACCCGGCCAGGCTGCGCTGTGCCGACACCGCGGCTTGGCCGTCCACGACAACCGGTTCGCCACCCGCGCGTTCCAGCACGGCCCACGCCTGCACCGTGGTCGTGTCCCCGCCGAGTGACGGGACCCGTGCCGCGGATCCGGGGAACGAATCGTGCACGCTGCGGCCCTCCCGCACGGCCGCGAGCCGTGGGAACGGCTCGACCAAATGAATCCGCGGGCAAGTCACTGCGCGTTGCCGGGCGAGTTCCGCGAAACCCAGGTACACCCCGAACGCCAGGTCGCCACGCGAGGTGGGGACCACCACATGTTCCGGAAGTGTTTCCCAGCGTTCCCCGATTTCCCAGGCTAGTGGTTTGAACGCGTCGATCCCGTACGGGTCGCAGCCGACGACGGGCCGCGTGTGGTTGGTGACGACCAGACGATCCGGGTCGTCGACGAACTGTGCGGTGAAGTCCCAACGTTGCTGCAACCCTTCGAACAGATGGACCCGACCACCCATTTCCCGCACCCAGTGCGGAATGAGTTCGGGAACGTCCACGCTCATCGCCAGGTCGCACTCCAGGCCGTACCCGGCGGCGTAGGCAGCGACCGACAGTGCGGCATTTCCGGAGGATGCGGCAACCACTCCTCGGTATCCTGCGGCGGCGGCCCGGCCGACCGCTCCTGAACTGAATCGGTCCTTGTGTGACCCGGTGGGGTTGGCGGACTCGTCCTTGACCCAGACGTCGACATCGTCGAGCTCGACGGTCGCGGAAAGAGGGAACAGCGGCGTGTCTGCTTCACCCAGCGAGATGGCCCCCTGTAACGACAGCCGTTCCCCGGTGGAAGTCGTATCGGCATAGGTACAGTACAGGTTCGCCGCGCTGCCGCCTTGCCGGCAATCCGGGCAGCCCCCGGGGTAGTCGTCGACCGGGTGCTCGTGACCGCAACCGATGCACCGCATGCCGCGCAGGTGTTCACTCATCTTGGGACGCGTCCGCATGCCGTAAACAGTAATCGCCGGGACAAGATCGTTCCGTTCCGCATCAACTGCGGACTCTCCCCCGCGCCCGTAACAGGCGAGTGTGTCGCAGGCCGGAGGGTGTGGAGCATGCAACGGCAGGTACGCCGGATGGCGGGAATGCGTGTCCTCACGGCGGTACGTCGGTGGCCGGAGCGGAATCCGCACAACGCTGCGCGATTGCGCGACCGCTGTTGTGGTGTGGAGATGACAATGATCTTGGCTGCTGTTTTTGGCGTGGTCATCGGGTTGACGCTCGCCGGTCTCGGTGCTGGTGCTTCGATCCTGGCTGTTCCTGCCCTCGTTTACGGCGTCGGCCAGCCACTGGACACCGCGATCCCCACATCGCTGGCGGTGGTGGCGATCTCCTCGGTCGGCAGCATCATTCCGCGCGAACGTCGGAGACAGGTGCAGTGGCGGGTCGCGTTCGTGTTCGGCGCGGCCGGGATCCCGGCCACGTTCGCAGGAACGGCCGTGGGGCATTTCCTGCCGCAACGATGGTTGTTACTGGCCTTCGCCGCGCTCATGGTCGTCGTGGCAATCCGCATGCTGCGTGGCGGTGGCGAGGACACTGCCGGGGCCTGCCGCACCGCCGACGGTCGTGTGGACTGGCGCAGGTGTCTTCCGAAAGCTCTCGGTGCCGGTGCCGGTGTGGGTGTGTTGACCGGGCTGCTGGGCGTCGGCGGCGGTTTCGTCATCGTCCCGACGCTGGCCGCACTGCTGGGGCTGGAAGCACAGGCTGCGGTGGCGACGTCACTCGTCGTAGTGCTGCTCAACTCGGTCGCAGGATTGGGTGCCCATGTCACTGCGACACCGAACCTCGACTACCCCATCCTCGCGGTGTTCGCGGCGGCAGCACTGGCAGCAGCACTACTCGGGGGCCGACTGGCCCCACGCCTGCCGGCAGCCACCTTGCGTCGGTGGTTCGCCTACGTCGTCCTGGTGGTGGCAGCCGGAGTGGCTGTAGCTGCGGTGGTTGATCCGGATGTGTTGGGATGACGGTGAAAGGATGTCGGAGAAGTAAACACACAACAAATGATGCGTATATATTATTATACACCAATGAGCATTGTCGATGTGCGCAACCCGAGACCCTTGTGCCCGGACTGCACGCAGGATAAGCAACAGTCGCCGGACAATCATGCCCGGAGCGAAAATGTCGCCGACCAAGCCGCGAACTGACCGAGCCCCTCCCCTATGCGCCCACGTCCGGAATGAGGACTGGCGTCTCCCTTGTCTACGGTCGGGCCGCTCGCCTGGTACGAGGACTGGTGGTGGTCAAGCGAGGCAGGATCACCTGGCGAACGTACCTGTCGATGTCGCGTCCGGCCAGCGGTTCTTCGATGACCACCAGCACACCGGCTGTGGCCGCGTGACGTTTGAGGGTTTCCCGCGAGTCGGCTTCTACCCCACCTCCGATGACGACGGCGGTGATACTTCCAGCTTGGAGATGAGCTGCCGCGTCGGCATCGGTGCTGACGCCGAGACCGTCGATCCCCCGCGCTCGCATCGCTGCCACGACGGTATCGACCACGCCTTGCCCGCGTCCGACAGCCAAGACTGCCATGATTATTTGTCCTTTCTCCGACTGGTTGCCGCGACAGACTCGCCGCAGAGGGAATCAACCGGTGTAGTTTGTAATCGTCGATTACCGCCGTTGAATACTGACCAGCCACGCTGGCAGGTCTCCGGACGTGATCGCATAAGCGGCCTCGCGAACGCGCTCATTTCCCCAATGATCATCGAAAGAATCGAGGATCTCGGTACTTGTCAGGCTTGGGTGCTCGGTGACCTCTTCACTGATTTCCAGAAGGTGCGCCCACCCGTTCGGGGCCAGTACAGTTGCCAGCTGCTCCGTATAGACGCGCCGTCGGGCGGCAGTGTTGCCAGGGATGTGCAAAAAGGCGGAATCGAGCACCGTGTCGAACTGCTGGCCCAACGTGCCAAGTTCGAAAACGTCGGCGACAACGAACTGCACCGACAGGTCACGTCGGGTTGCCTTGTGCTGGGCACGTTCGATGGCGGCGGGCGCCCCATCGACGCCGACTACGGGGTGGCCACGCGAGGCTAGATGCAGCGCATTCTCGCCGGTTCCACATCCGACGTCGAGCACGCGGCCCGCAAACTGGCCCTGCTCGGCTAGCGCCATGACCGCAGGTTGCGGCGCGTCAATCTCCCACGGCGGAGTGCCCTGGTAGGAATTGTTGAAGCCCGCGGAGTTCATGTCACTCACGCCCTTCCCTGCCCTACAGACGACGGTTCGAGATTCCCGTGCTCATGCTGGGCGCCGGTTGCAGCAGACCGGGCTGCCCCAACCGCGCGCTGGGTGCGCAGCGGCTGCAACGCCTGCGCCCAGGCCACAACCTCATGCAACGTCCGCTGCAACATGTGTTCCTGATGGCCCCGCGGGGTAGGAACCCTGGATTCGGATGTGCTGCTGGTATCGAAATCAGTAGCCAGCGTCAGCGCCACTTGGCTGCGTACACAGGCGACCCGCACCTCGGCCAACGCAAGCCGCACGTGCTCCACGGCCCGCACCCCGCCATCCAGGCCGTAGGAGACAAAACCCGCGGCCTTGTCGTGCCATTCGACGAACAGATAGTCTATGGCGTTCTTGAGTGCCGCCGGGACCGAATGGTTGTATTCCGGCATGACGAACACGAAACCGCCGAAGGAATCGACCACTTCGGCCCAGTCACGGGTGTGAGACCGGTAGTAGCTCCCGACCGCAGCCGGCTGCGGCTCGTCCAGTAACGGCAGCTGGTAGTCGGACAGATCCACTACAGCAAATGTGACGCCCTCCCCGGCCACGGAGTCACAAGTCGCGACTTGGTGGACCCACTCCGCCACCGTCCCGGCCCATCGGTTGGGACGGGTGCTTCCTACGACGATGGCGATGCGCACGTGGCGAGGTATTGGATATCGGTCGCTCATGACTCGTACGCTAGAAGTTGAACATAAGTTGAAGTCAAGGGAGAGCAAGATGACCACAATCGCCTCGCCTCAGCAGCCAATGTTGAGTGTGGGTCAGCTCGCCCGCGCCGCCGGTGTTGCCTCTTCTGCGGTGCGCTTCTACGACAACCGCGGGTTGATCCCCAGCGTGCGCACTGCGGGGAACCAGCGACGCTTCTTTGAAGTCGACGGCTGCCTCGTCAAGATCATCCGAGTGGCGCAACGCGCCGGTCTGTCCGTGGCCGAGATCCGCGACCTGTTGTCCGAGCTCCCCAGTCGCCCCGAGATCACCATCGACGACTTCTACCGCCTTCGTAGCCGACTCGAACACGAAGCCCACCGGCGTATCGAAGCCCTTACCTCGGTCCTCGACGACCTCACCTCCGACCGGAAACTCTGCGAAGTCTCACCTGAACAGTCCGCTCGCTCATAGGCCACAGCGGCAGTTCACGAGCGAACCCCAACAGCACATGATCAATACGCCGCATTGGGCGTGTATGCCCGCGACCAGCAGAGTTGCAGAAACCCATTATCGTGTTGCGGACGTCTGACAGGCCTGCCGCAGCGGCGCCCCGCCTGTTTACGGACTGAACCATGCCGGCATTGCTGCTTTGGGCGTCGACGGGCTGGTACGTCTCCTTCGCGAGGTAGGCCTTTGTCGGCCTGCCGCTGTTGAGCCTGTCCCAGCAACTCCCCCGAACACACCGCACCACCTCGCGCGATCGCACGGCCTCCCTAACTTGCAGCTCGCCGCACCCGCCGCAGAGCTGGGCCGAATGGGGCCAAACGCATCGAGGAGGGCACAGATGTGTCGTTCCGGCTCACCGGTGACTGGCTCGCCCCGGGAGACCGACGAGAAACCGGTCTGACCAGCGTGCGTGGTCAGACACCCGTATCA
>Ga0079226_10000668_pt1 | contig 24827 bp, 13 predicted proteins | sample Poulit2014_FD_76345 | JGI IMG/M metagenome (GOLD analysis project Ga0079226, IMG submission 76345) | Agricultural soil microbial communities from Georgia to study Nitrogen management - Poultry litter 2014 | ecosystem: Environmental > Terrestrial > Soil > Agricultural land | place: USA: Georgia...
AAGCCCAAGATATTTGGGATTCGGCAACTGATACAATCAAATAACCTTCGGGGGCATGGCGCAATTGGTAGCGCACCTGCTTTGCAAGCAGGGGGTTAGGGGTTCGAGTCCCCTTGCCTCCACAATTTATTTTGAAAGACCGGAACTGGAATAAACTGTTCCGGTCTTTTCTATGTCGCGATCAGCGGTCCCAGAGCGTCGAGATCGGTGGCTCATTCGGGCTTACACGAAGTAGCCTGCAAGATGACCAGGTGGCAGAATTACAGGTAGTTTATATTCACGTCGGCGCCAATAACTGACCGGTACCTGTCCCGGAGGACCTGAGAACCTATCTCAACGAGCACACGACTCAAGATGTGAAGTGACACGGCAGACTCCGTAGAGCCCAGACGGGTGACACGTCAGTGTCATGTTGTGGCCATACCGCCAGAATTTCTGCAAGAAACCGCTAGACTGCCTGTCAGAGTGACACAAACGGCTTGGAGGACGTGTGACCCAAACATCTGAAACCGCAGTGCCAAAGGTATACGAACCTGAGCGTGTGAATGTTGCGCCGGGGTCAGTTGTAGTGGTGCGGGATGAAGAATGGATCGTGATCTCTGCCGAAGACACCAGTCAGGGCACACTGGTCCGGGTACAGGGGATCTCGGCGCTCGTCAGAGACATGCACGCGGCCTTTTACTCCGGGCTAGATGACATCCAGGTGCTGGATCCTTCCGAAGCCAAGATTGTCTGGGACGACTCCCGGCGCTTCCGGCTGACGCGGCTTTTCCTCGAGACAACGCTGCGCAAAACTCCCGAACCGATCCTGCTGCCTGATCTGACGGTGTCCACTCGCACGATGGCGACGCCACTGAAGTACCAGCAGCTTGCTGCGTCCAAGGCCCTGTCACCAGAAAACTTGCGCCCACGAATCCTGCTGGCAGATGCTGTGGGGCTTGGTAAGACCTTTGAAATCGGCATGATCCTTGCCGAACTTGTCGCCCGCGGCCGTGGCGAGAAGATTCTTATTGTCACCCCACGTCACGTTCTGGAACAGTTTCAACAAGAGATGTGGGTGCACTTTGCGCTGCCATTTGTGCGACTCGACTCCGCGGGGATCCAGAAAATCCGCCAAAAGATTCCGGCAACGCGAAATCCGTTTACGTATTACAAGCGCGCAATCATCTCGATTGATACGCTCAAGACCCCTCAGTACCGCGCGTATTTGGAGCGTATGCGGTGGGATGTTGTGGTCATCGACGAATCGCATAACCTGACCAACGTCAATACCCAAAACAACCAGCTCGCCCGGCTCCTTGCGCCCCGCACCGACGGGCTCATCCTTGCTTCGGCGACCCCGCACAACGGGAAACACGAATCCTTTGCTGAACTCGTGCGACTCCTGGACCCGACTGCCGTCTCACCTGCAGGAGAGATCGATGAAGAGCGTCTCAAAGGTCTGTTGGTGCGACGCCACCGGTATAGCCCCGAAGTCGCTCAAGAGGTCGCTGCCGACTGGGCGGAACGGCACGAGCCGAAGAACATTCTCATTGACGCGACGAAAGAGGAAAACGTTGTCGCTGATGAATTAGCTGCGACCTGGTTATATCCGGAATCTTGCAAAGCTCCCACTACGTCGGGCAATGCGCTGTTCGGCTGGACACTCGCCAAAGCATTTTTGTCGTCGCCACGTGCCCTGCAGGAAACGATCGATGCCCGGTTAGGCCGCATCACCAAGGATCACAGCCCCGAAGCGGAAAGAGAACGTTCGGCGCTGCAACAGCTGAGTGATCTGAACACGGCAGCACTTAAGAAACCTAATGCCAAGCTCACCCGCTTAGTGGATGAATTCAAAGACATCGGAGTCAAACGTAGGTCATCGATGCGCGCGGTGGTTTTCGCGGAACGCCGCGAGACGCTGCTCTACCTGCAAGAAGAACTTACCAAACGCCTGAAGCTCGGCAAGGACGCGGTAAAAATGCTCCATGGCGGGCTCACCGACCAAGCCCAGCAGGAAATTGTCGAAGAATTCAAACGCGGCAGTTCCGATCTGCGGGTGCTGGTTGCAGGCGATATGGCTTCGGAAGGTGTGAACCTGCACGCCCAGTGTCACCACCTGTTCCACTACGATATCCCGTGGTCGCTCATCCGGCTCGAGCAGCGCAACGGCCGTATCGACCGCTACGGTCAGCGCAACCGCCCGGTCATTACCAGCCTGATCTTGACCCCAGACCACGAACACTTCTCTGGTGACGTGCGCATTTTGACCTCACTGGTCGACAAAGAGCACACGGCGCATAAAGTCCTGGCCGATGTGGCATCGCTGATGGGTAAAGGCTCGCCGGTTGCTGAAGAAAGAGCCATCATGGAAGCTCTCGATGCTGGCCGAGACATTGACGATGTTGTCAGCGAGGCCGACGACACTGCAGATGACGGTGGGTGGGGCATGCTGGATGCGATGATGACCCAAGCCGGTTCCCATGAAGAAACCGAGCTGCCCGACGTGCCGATCGCAGAACACATCACCTTGTACAACAACGACGTCGACTACCTGGAAGACGCGCTGATCGAAGCTTTCGAGAATCCGTATCAGCGGCTCAACTGGCAGAACCACTCGGAAGAGGCGGCGATTGCCGAATTCGATGTGACCGACGAGATCCGCGACCTGCGACGCCGCCTCGGGTTCCTGCCACAAGACTACGTGCAAGAACGCCAAGTCTTTGAGCACCTGCGGCTTGCCACCTCGGTGGAACAAGGGCGGGTACAGCTGGAACACGCCCGCGACCGAGATGGCATCACCTGGCCTGCAGCACACTATCTTGGTCCCTTACACCCGGTGTTGAACTGGGCATCGGACCGTGCGCTTGCTCAACTGTCCCGCAATGAAGTATTGGCACTCTATGGCAACGTGGACGAACCAACGTTTCTGGTGCTGGGCACCATCTCCAATGGTCGCGGCCAATTGCTATCGCGTATCTTTTTGACTGCTTCAGATGCCGGGCACAAACTTGAGCCGCGATCTAGCGACTTGGGCACCTGGTTCAACGAGGTTGGCCTCAAAGAAGGTCTCAATAACCCCGGTCCAAGTGAGCACTATGACTTCTCAGCCGAGCTCAAAGCCACTATCGGTGCAGCGCGTTCTTTCATGGAAGGTCAAGTCTTGCCAACTATGGAACAGATGACCGGTGACATGATTGATGAATGGAAACACCGCGTCGCCGACTGGGAATCTGAAGCAGATGCACTGGTGTCTCGAGCAGAACTGCGGACCCGACGCTACCGCGTGCAACAAGAACGCGAACTGGCTGAAGATTTCAGTGCCGCACAGACCCTGGTGCGCCCGTTGATCTTGGTCTTACCAGCACCCAACGCATGAAAAAGCTCACAGTCCTGTCTAAGATGTGAGACAGCGTTTCAACGTTGGAGGAACCGTAGTGGAAAGATCTCATGCAATCATCAGCTGAAGTCCGCGAACTGTGGCCCACAGAACAAGCCCAGGCCCTCAAAACGAGCCTCACCGAGTATCTGACCACAACCTTCGCGTTATCCGACCCGCAAGCAGAATCTGCTCTCAAGGGGCTGCTCAACGACCCTGACAACGGGATGTTCAAAGGCCCGTACAGCCGCACTCGACTGCCTTTCCAGTCCTCGAGCTCACTGATGGACGAGCACGGCAAGCCTACGAGCCTCGATTTCTACCCGGCCGATTTTCCACCGTATGGGCACCAGGCCGAAGCATTCCAACGGCTCAGCTCGAAACCAGCTGAAGGCCAACGATTCCGCACCCCGGAGCCCACCTTGGTCACAACGGGCACCGGGTCCGGAAAAACCGAAGCATTTCTGTTCCCAATTCTCGACCATGTGCTGCGTGCCCAACGAGCCGGGATCACCGGTATCAAAGCCTTGGTGCTCTACCCAATGAACGCTCTGGCCAACGACCAGGCCGCACGCATCACCGAGTTGCTGCTCGATGACCAGTACCCGGAATTATCCGGTGTTCGTGCCGGCCTCTATACCGGTGAGCAAGGCCCCAAACGCACAGTCGTGACAGAGCAAGGGCTCATTAACGATCGCTATGAACTGCGCGATAACCCGCCCGACATCCTGCTGACCAACTACAAAATGCTGGATCAGCTCCTGTTGCGTTCCGAAGACGCCAAGTTGTGGAAAAACACCGGCATCAGCCTGCAGTACCTCGTCCTGGACGAATTCCACACCTACGACGGCGCTCAAGGCACGGATGTCGCGATGCTGCTGCGCCGGCTCGGCACCATGTTAAAGACAGACGCCACAGAGCACCCAGACTCGACCTTTGCACCGACCAGCCAGGAACTCTCCCGACCGCTGAGTAAGGTCACCCCGGTCGCCACCTCCGCGACCATGGGCGGCACGGTAGAAGAGGGCGGGGCCAGCCCGATGTTGGATTTCGCCAGAAAGATTTTCGGGGTCGAATTTTCTGCCGCAGCAGTCATCGGGGAAACCCGGTTGTCCATGGACAAATGGCTGGAAGTCCGGCGACCGAATTTGCCCCAGATCAGGGACGACCAGAGCATACTTGCCCGCCTGGGATACGCTGTCGAAGATCTCGACCGAGCCGATAATGCCCAGACGTTGACCTTGGACGTTCTGCGGACACTGTTTGCTACACTCCCGTTTGATAGCAGTGACCTCGGCCAAATCCAAGACGCGCTGAAGACCCACCCGTGGATCAAGAAATTGGTCCAGGTCACTGAAAATGCAGCGAGTATGGCTGACATCCGCGAGGGGATCGTCGGCCAGCAGCCCCGGGAGCGTCACCAGGTCATCGAAGACTTCATCGGCCATCTCCTGGCAGTCCTGTCGCATATTCGCAGTCACCTGGGCCGGAAATCACTGACCATTGAAACCCACCTGTGGGTTCGCGAAGTGTCCCGGCTCGACTCCCCGGTAGACCGGAACCCAGATTTCCTATGGTCTGATGACGGCGTCGTCCAGGCAGATGCTGACGCTGAGAATGTCACCGATACACTCCCGGCGATCTTCTGCCGCCACTGCGGCAAACGTGGCTGGGCGGCACTGACCAGCCACGATCAGAATTCGGTGACGATGAATGCTGCAGAAATCCGACGGGCTTCAGTGCGGCAGAACCCCAACTTCATGATCCTGTTGGATGGCGAGGACGACGCTACCAAACTTGAAGAACTCGACGCCGACTATACCGTCGAACCACGGCTGGCCTTCTTTGATCTTGATTCGCAGACCATCCTGGATGCTTCGGTCGTTGACCTTGAGGACAGGCTCGATGACTACCGCCGCATCGTGGCGGTCAAAAAGCACACCGGCCAAGACCAACGAGATCTCACCGCTTCACAAACCTGTCCCAACTGTGACACCCCGGATGCGATGCGCTTCGTTGGCTCAGCCATCGCAACCCTGCTGTCTGTGGCGATCACCGGACTGTTCGGCTCAGCGGCCTTACAAACGCGCGAGAAAAAGGCACTGGTCTTTACCGACTCGGTGCAAGATGCCGCCCACCGCGCCGGGTTCATCCAGGCGCGCTCCCACACGTTCACCTTACGTACGGTGCTACGCCAGGCGTTACAAAGTCTGCAGAGTTTCCACTCTGAAACGGGCGCGACAAAACACCATCTCAAACACCTCATCGACGCGGTCATTGAACGCGCCGAAAGCAGCCAGGATGCCGATAAATTCCTGCTCATCCCACCAGACGTCTTAGAACACAATGGCTTCAAAAGCTACTGGGATCCCACTGCGACACGAGCGCAACACAATGCGGCACGCAAAAATGTCCGACGCCGGCTCATGTTCGACACCCAACTCGAGGTCGGCTTACAAGCGCGCTTTGGTCGTACCCTCGAGCTGACCGGCACCATTGTGGTCGAAGCTGATGCCGGCCAAGACACCGACCTCAAAGATATTGGCCAAGCAGCCCTTGAACGCCTAACCCAGCATCAAGTCTTCGGTCTGAACGAACACTCCGGCACTTCGTGGGAAAACCAGCTTCGGGCATGGGTGCGCGGCGTGCTGATTCGTATTCGCTTACAGGGCGGTATCGGGCATGAATGGTTAGAACGCTACTGGGAGAGCCACGGACGCCGCTGGCCGATCTGGGGTGGTCGTAATCGTGCCCAAGGTATGCCAGCGTTCCCACTGGGCCGATCGGCACCACGCTTTCCTGCAGCCGAAGGACGATCATTACCGCACGATACGAACTTTGACCCGATTTCGACCAGCCAGTCCTGGTACACCTGGTGGACTCGCAATGCGGTTGGTGCCGACCGGGAACAGGCCGGCCACTGGATACGGGCACTGTTCGATGAGCTCGTGGAACGTGACGTCCTGACCTTGGCGCCGAAGACACCAAACACGAAGGTCTATGTTCTTCCACCGGAACGGCTGCTGGTCCAACTGACCAATGACGCCGACCTGAAGAACATGAAATACACCTTGGAATGTAACCTGTGTAAAGCCAAGACGTTTGGTACTGAACGGATCGTCGAAGAAATGACGGATGCACCGTGTCTGAACCGACGGTGCACAGGAGAGTTAGAACCAATTAGCTTTGATGGCCAGAATTACTACCGGCACACGCTCTATTCGGCTGCGCGAACGACTCGTGTAGTGGCACAGGAACACACGGCGATGCTTAGTGATGAGCTCCGACAACAGTATGAGTCGGAATTCCGATCCTCAGAGATCACACCCACGTCGCCCAACGTGTTGGTCGCTACCCCCACGCTCGAGATGGGGATTGATATTGGCACCTTGTCGACGGTCATGCTGTCGTCGATGCCACGCAGTGTTGCGAACTATATTCAGCGCGTAGGACGTGCCGGACGAACCTCTGGGAATTCGCTGATCATGGCGTTTGTTCAGGGGAGAGGCCAACACCTACCGAAACTCAATGACCCGCTGAGCATTATCAACGGGCAGGTGACCCCACCGTCCACCTATCTTGATGCCAATGAGATTTTGCGGCGCCAATTCCTGGCATTCTGTGGGGATAGGTTGGCGCGGCAGGGGCTCTATAGTCCCCGTGGGATCGATCAGGTTTTAGACTCCATCGACACAGGGACCTACCTCGGCGACCTGATGGCCATGCTTCGAGAAAACGGCGAAGCGATCTTCAACGAGTTCTTGGGTCAATTCGGTCCTGAGCTCACGCCGGGTGCTCAGGATCGACTCTTCGAATGGGCCCTACCTGATCCGGCTCAGCCGGACTCCGACAGCCAGCTGGAAAGCCGGCTGCACCGGGTTTCGACCATGTATCGGGAAGATAAACAGGAACTCATCAGCCGGCGCCAGGAATTAGAAAACACCCAGATCCCCAAGCTCCAACAAGAAGAAGAGCGAGCACTGAACACGTCAGGGGACGGATCGGACGCCCACAAGGAAGCCAAGCGCGCTCTCGGCATTGCCAATGGCACGGCAAGGAGCCTGCGCGATGCGGTCAACCAGCTCTCTGACAAAGACTGGTGGATCGGCGGCATGGAGCGTTACGGTTTGTTCCCCAACTACACACTGTTAGATGAGACCGTGGAACTCAGCGCTCGGATTTCACAGCTGAACGAAGACAGCAGAGTCTGGGAAGCCGACGTGGTGGATTTCGTTCGCGGAGCATCCGTGGCCTTGCAAGAATTTGCGCCCGGTTCCAAGTTCTACGCGCAAGGGATGGAGTTCGACATTGATGCTGTCGAACTCGGACCAGATCACCGCCACCTTGCCTACTGGCAGGTCTGTCCAGAGTGTGGCTGGGTGAAAAAAGACCTCCACAAAACCGTCAACGAACACGACGTGACCAGGTATGAGGGCTTTGTGAACGTGTGCGGTCGGTGCGCGACCGCCAACATTGGCGACACCGGCCAGATCATCCCCATTGTGGAACTGAAAAAAGTCTCTTCAGAAGTTCGAAAAGATGAAGCGCGCATCACCGATAAGGGAGACGAGCGCGAGCAAACCAGCTTCCACATCCAGCCCACCGCAGATCTTGATCCCGCCAACCGAGTGCAGCAGTGGTATTTGGAAGATTACCCATTCGGCATCGAACTGTATTCTGAAGCCGACCTGAACTGGTACAACTTCGGAGTACGGTCTGCGGCAGGCAAACAGATCGATCTGGCAGGCGAACAGCACAACATTCCCTTATTTGAGATCTGTCTGAGCTGTGGGGTGCAGCGAACCAAACTGGATATCAACCACGAAAAAGATCACCGCTACTGGTGTGAAATACGCAGTGCTGCCGAAGCCAATACCCAATCGGTGGCACTCACACGCCACCTGCGAACCCAAGCCATCAGAATGCACGTGGCCTCGGACCTGTTACTCGATGAGTATTCGCTGCCCACGCTGCGTGCCGCATTGCTCTTGGGTATGCGCGAAGCATTCGGTGGGGACCCTGCCCACCTGCAGATCATGCCCATTGCCGAAGCACAGCACTTTGCGTCTCAAGGATATAGCGCAGATAGCCTCTTGCTGCACGATACGGTGCCGGGCGGCACCGGCTACCTCTCTGAGTTCGCTGATGCTGACCGGATGCGGAAGATGCTCGAAAAAGCCTATGAGGTGGTTTCCGGCTGTAGTTGCCAGGCCTCTAGCGACCAACGGTTGGCGTGCCACAATTGTCTGCTCCCATACGCGGCATACCGCCAGATCCATCTGGTGTCCCGCGATGTAGCAAAACGTGTCCTGGGCAAATTGCTAGCATCAGGTCGCGAAGTCGAAGCACCGGATGAGGCTACTAGCGCGCAATGGCAGATCAGTGACAAACCGCTGTTCACCGAACACCGCCTCGGAGACTCGCATCTGGAAATAGCGTTCCGTGAAGCCCTGAAGGAACGGTTAGAAGCACGCAGTATCAAAGTCACCGACTCCTTCAAGAACGGGTATCTCGGGTATACGTTCTCGGTCAATGGTCAGCAACGCAAGTGGCGTCTGGAGCCTCAAAAAGTACTGGACCATTCGGTAAAGCCTGATTTTGTGCTCAGCACAACGGGCGTGCCACCCATCGCGATTTTTGTCGATGGCATGCAATATCATGCAACACAGGCAGTCAACCGCGTCAGTGATGATGTCCGGAAGCGTCACGGATTACGGTTCAGCGACACCCCGCATATTCCGTGGGCAATTACTCACCAGGACATCGAAGTATTCAAGACCAAAAACGCAAACCGAACCGGCACACGCCAACGCCTGGCGTGGCTGGAACCTTCAGAACAGCGCAATAAATTTATCGATGAACACAACATTGAACGCGCCTTGGTCCAAGCTGCACAACGTTCCTCCATGGACTTACTGTGGGAGTGGATCAATAACCCTGATGAGACACGCTTTGCCGCACTTGCGGACTATGCGGTCTACGCTCCGTTATTGGAACAGACCCTGAAGCATAGACAGCCGCCAACTCCCTTAACCGAGAATCTCGCCGCCGAATTACCAGAAATATTGTTGTCGCCCAAACTACTCGCCGCGGCGTTGTCGACGTCTGCTTCGGAAGTCGATGCCTGGTGGCACCACGGCAATGGGCCAGTGGATATCGCAGGGGCTGGCAATCTGAAATACCCCAACCGAGCGCGAGTGGTGCTCAACCTCAACGACGGCCAGGATGGTATGTCGCACGTGGGGTTCGCGGAAAGTTGGCGTGACTGGCTGCTGCTGGCCACAATCCTGTCGTTCCGCGAACCGAATATCACCTCGATTACCAGTACCAGCTCAGCTGAAGATATTCTGCAACTCGATGTGGCGCGCCCGGTCGGCCAGCCACCAGTTGTTTCTGGTCAATGGCAAGAGCTCATCGAAGATGCCTTCGATGGTGCGGAAAAAGACCTGGTGACTCAACTGGCCCACGCCGAGGTGGCGCCTCCAGAACTCGGCTACGAAACAGGTGATGGCTTGGCCATCGACATTGGGTGGCCCGATGCCAGGGTTGCGGTCTTGCTTGAAACATCCGATGACGATGACATTGAGCAATTGGCAGGCGAGGGTTGGCAGGTTTTGGTTGACCCGGAGGTCGAAGACGTTATGACAGCGTTGAAAGGTAGTTCATGGCAACACTAGTGCTGACCAAAGCGTGGAACGATTCACTCAAGGCGCTTGATAACACCGTCAAACGACGCGTGTCTGACTTCATCGCGAAAATTACCGAAGACGCTGAACGACCCGGCCTGAACATTAAATCCTTAGAGAACGCTCGAGATCCACGAGCCCGGACAGCTCGTGTGACCGACGACTATCGTGCCGTGATGTTCGAACTGGAATCCACCAGCGACACGTTTTATCACCTGGTAGGGATCTGGCCGCACGATGAGGGCAACCGGCGTGCGACCACCATGCGGATGAAGTTCAACCCGGTCATGGGGACCACCGACCTCGAATTAGATGAACCCAGTGAGGCGGACCGAAAACGCGAAGAGGCCGAACGCGCCGCGGCGTACCAGCGCGGCCTGGCCGATGCTGCTCAACGCGACAATCCGCTAGAGAACTACGGTTTCACTGTCGACATCCTGATCGAGGATGCCGGTATTGATCAACGCTGGGCAGAAGCAGCACTTGATGCGACCGATCAGAACGCGATCCTCTCGCTGATCGACAACATGCCCGAAGCCCAGGGGCTCATGCTGCTTGAACTCGCCAGCGGACGGAGCATCCAGGAAGCTCGCGAGGTACTTGATCTTCCTGATTCGGAAGAGCTTGAAGCGCTTGAGGGACTCGACGAAGAAGACCAACTTGTAGCGGGCTCACGCAATGTGCCCTCCGTCTTCTCTTTCCTGGGAGAAACACCGGAAGAGGTCAAGCGAGCTTATGACGAACTGACCATGGAAGAATGGCAAATCTTCCTGCACCCAGAACAGCGCCGCTACGTCGATCTGCATGCCAACGGCTCATACCGGCTTTCTGGGGGAGCGGGCACTGGCAAGACGGTCATTCTGGTGCACCGTGCTCGAAAACTGTGGGAAGACAATCCGCAGGCCAAAATCCTGCTGACGACATTCACCCGGGTGCTGTCCGAGGCCTTGGGAGCTAACCTGATCAAACTGGATTCCAACGTTCCAACTGCCTCAAAGCTTGAGGCAGTTGTGCCCGCGGGGGTCAGCGTGCAAGGCATCGACCAGCTGGCCCGCTGGGTACTGCGAAACGCTAGCAGTGCCGAAAAACAGTACGCACACCAGGAGGTGCTGGGCAACGGCAGCAACGACATGAGTCAAGTCGTACAGAACGTGGCACGCCGTTGGGAAGAGGCATTAGTCCAAGTCGGTGCGCTCGATTTAGCCCAGCAATACAAGCACCCAGAGTTCTTAGAACAAGAGTATGTTTCAGTGATTCTCGGCAACGGAGTCACCACAGCGAAACAATACGCACGGGTCGCCAGACCAGGACGCGGCAGTCGCCTGCACCGCAAGTCTCGAGTGGAAATTTGGAAGATCGTGGAAGAATTCCGTGCCGAAAATAGTAGTCGCAATGAAGTAACGTTCGCCGAGACGGCGGCGCTTGCAGCAGCGGTGCTCGAATATCGCGCTGAAAACTCTGGACACTATCTCTTCGACCACGTTCTGGTCGATGAAGCTCAGGATTTCCATGCTGGGCATTGGAGACTTTTGCGGGCATTAGTTCCACAACAAGCAAATGATCTTTTCATTGCCGAAGATGCACATCAACGAATATACGGCCAGAAACTGACGCTGAAAGACTACGACATCAACATCGTGGGGCGGTCACGGCGCCTCAAAGTCAACTACCGCACCACACAGCAGAATCTTGCGTACGCGTTAGCTATGCTTGACGGGCACTCGTGGCAAGCGTTGGAAGAAAACCCAGATGACCCAGGTGAACTCACAGAACTAGCAGGTTACATCTCGTTGCGCGGGGGACCGGAACCGCAAGTGTTACGGGCAGCCGACCCACAAGAAGAACGCCACCTTGCTTTCGAGCAATTGCGTCAATGGATCGAAGAGGGCGTACGCCCAGAAAACATCGCTGTGCTTGCCAGAACCCGACCGCAACTCCGAAGCCTCGGCAATGCGATCGAAACCGAAGGGTTGCGCCTGAAAGAACTGCAATCTGATGAACATCCGCCCGAGGGATATATCCAGCTGCGAACAATGCACCGGGCCAAGGGACTGGAATTCGAAAGAGTGCTGCTCTACGGGGTCTCCGATGAAGTGATTCCGAGTAGTCAACAGCTTCAGCACATGCCGGAAACCGAGCGCGAAGACGCTCGTCAGCGAGAACGCTCACTGTTGTACGTAGCCGCCTCACGAGCGCGTGATGAACTCGTGGTGCTCTGGCGAGGCGAGCCCTCCGAGCTGTTACCAGCCGAACGCAGCGTACAGGCCGGCAACTAAGTAATTTATCAATAAGCACCGTACACCAGTAATAGGATCTACGAACTCTCAAATGTTAGTGACCAGTGACGGTCTGAGCGCGTAGAGCCTGACGTTAGTCGAGGATGACCCATGCCGCAGTTTGAATCATTAGTCAACGAGTCAGAATTCATTTCTGACCACTACTTGACCTCTGATGAGACAAAACAAACCTTCCTAGCACAAGTACGGGCACAACGCCGGCAATGGAACGCCGATCGCAAAGAAGAACTCGAAACCCCGGTCTCGCGATTCACGGCAGCACGGCTTGAACTTTTGACGGAGCTTTCAACCCTGACCGGAGAGCTCCAACGAGCCGCCGAGACGGAAAGCTCGCAGCACAAGAGTTCTGGAACCCCAACGACGATCGGAGTCTATGAACAACTCCGGACAGTGCTTGGCTATCGCGGTGATCTGACATCACTGGCAATGGCACGTGGCCAGGATCTGCTTGAGTTAGCAGACGTGTGGTTCCAGCCCGGACCTGGGACCGAAGACCCCGCGTTCCTCATTATTCCAGCCGAGCCGGCGGCAACGCTCGACGATGCGCTCAGTTCGGCCAAGCCGCTCAAAGCCGCGACATATGGGGATAAACCTCAGCGTGACTGGTCGATCAGTAAGACTGTTTCTGAGGTATTTCAGGTCGAAGAGCCACCCTCCTACGTGCTGATCCTTGCGGGACGATATGTCATCTTGGCTGAAAGAGCACGCTGGGCTGAGGGCCGATACCTGGCCATGGATATCCAATTGGTCGCCGAACGCAACGAAACAAAACAGGGCGGCGAGATCGATTACTTCCTTACGATCTTCGGAAGTCAGGCCCTACTACCAGAAGCTGATGGGTCAATTTGGTGGGACACGATTCTAGAAGAATCTGTCTCCCATGCCGTAGCTGTCTCCGAAGATCTCCGTGAAGGCATTCGACGCAGTATCGAGTTGATTGCCAACGATGTCTTAGATCGCCACCGTGCTCAAGGACTTGGAATTGACGACGTCGACGGGAACGTCCTGGCACGTCAAGCTATGCGTTATCTCTACCGGATTCTGTTCCTCCTCTACGCAGAAGCCTCACCGGAGTTAGGTGTGCTTCCGGTAGGTTCCGAAGAATACGACACAGGGTATGGTCTGGACCGATTACGCGAGCTCATCTCTCAAGAACTTACCGACGTCCAGGCAGAACAGGGCATCCACTTCTACGAATCACTTGACCTGTTATTCAAACTAGTCAATGGCTCACATAAAATTTACGGCAACGGAAACGGCACCAAACGGGTTCACGTAGATGACGATGGGCTTGAATTTCAACCACTTCGTGCCGACCTGTTCGAACCTGCGGCCACCAGCCTGATCGATCGCGTCAAGCTGTCGAATCGGGCTCTCTACGAGGTGCTCACCCGACTCCTCCTATCATCAGAGGAAACAGGGGGTCAACGTGGCTACGTCTCTTACGCGACCCTGGGTGTGAACCAGCTCGGTGCTGTCTACGAAGGGCTCATGTCCTACACGGGCTTCATCGCTGAGGAACCTCTTCATGAGGTGGCTCCCGGAGGAGATTCGCGAAAAGGATCTTGGGTCGTGCCTGTCGAGCGCTCAGACGACATCAGCCCAGATGACTTCGTAACGGTGACCGACCCTGAAACGGGGCAGACTAAACCCATCATTCACCCCAAAGGTAGCTTCGTCTACCGACTGGCCGGTCGCGAGCGGCAACAATCAGCGAGTTATTACACCCCGGAAGTATTGACTCGTTTCGTAGTTCAACAGGCTTTAGAAGAGCTGTTAGACCAGCCGGATCAAGATGGGAACCCACGACGTACTTCGGGGGAGGAGATTCTTGAACTAACGGTTTGCGAGCCGGCTCTCGGGTCCGGTGCATTCGCTATTGAAGCGGTTCGGCAACTCGCCGAAGAATACCTATCACGTCGAGAAGAAGAACTGGATCAGCGTATTCCTGCCGAGGATCGACCTGCAAAGCTCCAGAAGGTCAAGGCACACATTGCCCTCCACCAGGTCTATGGTGTGGACCTTAATGATACAGCCGTGGAGCTCGCCGAGATCAGTCTCTGGCTCGATACCATGAGCACAGACTTACAAGCACCATGGTTCGGACTGCGTCTGAAACAAGGAAACTCTCTGTTAGGCGCCAAACGTGCCAGCTACACGCGCGCTCAAGTCAGTCGCAAAGATTACCTGAAAGTCGCACCCACGGAGCATCCTCTCACGAGCATGGTCGAGGCAATGAATGAGCAGGAACAAGACGATGCTCTTCTGGGTCGGATTCATCATTTCTTACTACCTGGTGAAGGATGGGGTGCAGCCGCGAGTGTCAAAGAAGTCAAAGATCTCGCTGGTGACAACCAGAAGAAGCTACGTGACTGGCAACGAGCGATCACAAACAAGCTCAGCACTGAACAGATCGATTCGTTGTTGCGACTAGCAAACCGAATCGAAACCCTTTGGCCCATGGCGCTTCGTCGGCTTCAAGTGGCTGAGACAGAGGCCAAACGCGAAATAAAGTATTTCGGCAAGAAGCCCTCTCATGAAACCTTCGAACGGGAAGTAGTTACCCGAGAAGATATTGAAGCCAAGCTCAGCGATCCGAATGGTATTTATCAACGGTTGAAGCTAGTAATGGACCTTTGGTCTTCTTTGTGGTTTTGGCCTGTAGTACCCGATGGCGAGGAGCAGCCGCAGCCGCCATCTCTCGACGAGTGGATCGCCACACTACAAATGATTCTCGGAGCTGGGCAAACCATGGAGCATGCGAGAAAACAAGCTGCTGGCCAGGGTGACCTGTTGTCTTCTGCTTCGTGGAATGATTTGAACGAAGCGGAAGACATCGAGCTGGCGGCAGCGAACATGCACCAACTTGCAGCTGTGATTGAAATCCATCCGTGGGTGCAAGTTGCGCAAAACGTTGCTAACAATCAAAACTTTTTCCACTGGGCACTAGAATATGGAACGGTCTTCGCTCGCGGCGGCTTCGATCTACAGGTCGGCAATCCACCGTGGGTGAGGCCACGGAGCGACGTAGATAGTGTGTTGGCAGAGTTTGATCCGTGGTGGCAGCTGGCACATAAACCAACACAACGAGAACGACATCATAAACGTAGTCAGACGCTTCAACTCCCCGGGGCCAGGCCAACTTTTGTGCATCAAAGTAGCATGAATCCGATCGTCTCTGTGTGGCTCGGAGCGACCAGCCAATACCCCACCTTGAAAGGGCTTCAACCTGATCTGTACCGTGCCTTCATGCTCAGGACGTGGGCTTCGGCTCGTACGCAGGGTAGCATTGGACTCGTCCACCCCATTACGCACTTTTCAGAAGCTCGAGCAGCTAAATTACGTCGAGCGACTTATCCTCGGTTGCGACGTCACTGGCACTTTCTCAACGTTCTCAGACTATATGAAGCGGGTTCTATGATGAACTATGGAGTGCACATATATAGTGCGCCCCGAGCAGAACCAGATTTCCTGATGGCATCTTCGCTTTACCACCCAGACACTGTGATGGCTTCACTAAGCCACGATGGAACAGGCGATGTTCCGGGGCTTCGTGACGACGATCATCGTTGGGATACTCGAGCCCATAAATATCGTATTCAGCGTGTAAGATCTGATGTCTTGGATACCTGGAAGTCCATCTTAGAGAGGCCAGGTACATCGTCACTTGAAACCCGCATGTTATTCCTTCCCAATACTGTCAATGCAACGGTGCTAGAGAAGATTGCTGCAAGGCCACGGATCAGAGATTTAGGCTGGCAAGGGTCCAGAGGATGGGATGAATCGATTGATAGGCGTAAAGGCTACTTTGATGTAGGCTCTGCTAGGCCGCGGAACTGGCACGAAGTTATTCTTCAGGGTCCGCACTTCTATGTAGCCTCGCCGTTAGAAAAAGAGCCCCGGCCTACTATGCGAAGTAAGGGAGACTACGAGGCGATTGACCTAGAAGCCTTACCAGTTGATTTTATTCCTCGCACCAACTACCAGCCCAATCTCGGAGCAGGGTACGAGCAGAACTACACCCACTGGGAATACCAAGGGCAACGCAAATGTGCCAGAGAGTTTTATCGCATCGCCTGGCGGAGAAGAGTTAATGTTGACAATGAACGCACTCTAATACCCACGATTATTCCCCCTGGTCCTGCACACGTGCACACCGTGGAGTGCGTTGGAGCTTTTTCCGATTGGAAAGACGTTCTCCTTTATATGGGACTCTTTGCAACCATCCCATACGATTTCGTTATTCGCGCGACGGGGAAAGGAGATATTTTCCCAAGCGATACTGCCCAACTCCCACGCTACTCAAATGAAAACCCTGATTTAAAGACCAAAATTATTGATAGGTCGGCTCGTCTGGTGTGCTTAGTTGATGCCTATGCGCCACTTTGGGAGGAAGCTGTACGCAGCCACTGGACGGCTAGATCACCCGAACGCAATGCATTCAGCCGTCGAGAGCTGCTCATCGAACTCGATGTGCTCTCAGCCCTGAGTCTGGGCCTTGGTCTTGAGGAGTTGATTACCCTCTATCAGACCCAATTTCCGGTTCTTCGAAACTACGAGCGTACTGATTTGTATGATGCTAGCGGTCGAAAGGTGCCAAATCATCTCGCACGTGATTACCGTAAATACGGTGAAACTTTGCAATTAGAAAGTCGTCAATGGACGCACCCTCAATCAGGAGTGGAATATCTCTTCGAGTTTCCATTTCGCACTGTCGACCGAGAACAGGACTACCGGGATGCATGGGCAAAATTCGAAAAAGAATTGAGCTAAAGTGCGTCTGCAGAAGACTCAATTCACTCACGTTAGGACTCCGTACCTATTTGTGATCAGGTATTCCCCAGCTGGTGAGATGTTGTGTTCAGACTCGATTCCTAGAATGATCTATCGAGGTATTAGATATTAGGACTATGCAAGAGGCCAAATGAAAGAATCCGCAATCACAGTTATTGGTGGCGGTACGATGGGGCGCGAAATCGCGTTCGTTGCAGCAATGAGTGGGTTCAAAACCTACCTTGTGGATGTAGAGCAGCGCTTCCTAGATAACGCGCGTGAACAGCTCGAGAAGTCCACCAAACGGCAAATCGATCGCGACCGGATGAGTGAAGAAGCCGTTGAGACTGGCTTCAGCAACTTAAAGTTCAGCCTGGACCGTGACGCTGCAGTCAAAGATTCTTCGTTTGTCATCGAAGCGATCGTCGAAGATCTCGATATCAAACGTCAGTTGTTTGCTGAGCTTGATGAGATTGCGGACGAGAACACGATCCTTGCTTCAAACTCATCGTCCATTGTTTCCTCGAATCTCGCAGAAGGGCTCAAGTACCCTGGCCGGGTCTGCAACGTGCACTTCTTCAATCCTGTACTGCAGATGACCTTGGTTGAGGCTGTCGGTGGCGACCACACTGACCAGAAGACGTTGGACCGTGCGCTCGAGCTCTCAAAGGCTCTTGGCAAGACACCGGTGGTCGTGGAGAAAGAGATCTTCGGTTTCATCGTGAACCGAATTCTCATGGCAATCGTCGGCGAAGCGCTGCACCTGTACGAAGAAGGCTACGCATCGATTGAAGACATTGACATCGCGGTGAAAGAAGGACTCAGCCACCCAATGGGTCCATTCACGCTGATGGACCTTGTTGGTGTAGACATCAACCTTGGCATCCAGGCGCTGGCAGCCAAAGAATCAGATGATGATCTGGTTGAAGAAGTCAGCCCGACACTGTCGAAACTCGTCGAAGAAGGCAACCTCGGTCGCAAGACTGGTAAAGGGTTCTACGACTACAGCAAGTAAAAACTATTCAGCTTTTCCTGGGTCCGTCACACTGCAATGGTTGTGACGGGCTGAGTGTTTTATCCACCGATAAACGAGGTGGAAAGTCTGCAACCTCCCCACGACGATGCGGTTGAGAGCCCAGCCAACACGATCCTGCTAGTTGTGACTCCGGAACTGTGCGTTTGTTGGCAGCTCTTTGTAACAGGTTCGTGGATGGGGTGCGCCGCGAGATTCCAGGATGTTCTGAGGACAGCATTCTTACTTGTCATCCTTCCCTGAGCCAGTTGTGTGAAGTTCTTTTTGTATACGACTAGATGGGAGAGAGTAAGTGAAGTAAGGTGCGTCACTGCGTAAAGGACGGGCTTCATTACTCATCGCCGTCATCGAGTCTCTTGGATCCCATGCGTTTGGTTATGGTCAATAACGTTATGCACGCTGCTACGATGACGACCGCAAATAACACCCAAAAGGTGATAGCGGTCTCAGTGCTGTGACTATGTGCGGTGACTGCTGCATCGAAGCCCGCCAGGGGTAAACCAACGATTGTGATGATCCCAAGCGCCCACTGCAGAAAAGTCGCAGAATGCTCATCTTTCTTGCTCTGCTTGAGTTCTGCTATTTCGACAATGGCCGTAGCTTCATCAACGATGTCAGTGAGCATCGCCTCAGAACGAAGGGATGTCCGCATTGCTCCGGCAAGTCGGGCACCAATATTGTTTTCGCCGTGGCCTACTTTTGAATACGAGCTACGCAGCCCCATGAGGCGACGCCGAATCGTCAGGGCATCTTCAATATCTAAGTCGTCTGCTGATTGAATGCTATCTTGAATACGTTGCCAGAAGTCTTTGGCTATGAGTGCTTCTAAACGAACAATCGCGATGTAATCGATATAAAGTGCACTGACATAAAGGCGAGCTTCGGGAAATGAATTTTCCTCATCCTGTGAGATCCCAAAAAACAATGTGCCGTGGCCGGTGGGCATCACCGCCCAGGATTCGGAGAGGCCGATACGTTGGTTGGGTTGCCGAGTTCGCTCGACCCGTTTAGCCTTATCTGTTGCACCCTTGGTGCCATGTTTATCGCTTCGAGTCACGGTGGCTAGCTCGCGAATCAATAGCGCATCGGTATCATCACGGAACAGGTTGAGATTGAGGTCAGTCAAGACGGGGTAAATCGTACCGAAATATTCGTGTGCTGCAAGAGTTTCTTCAGGGCGTGCGATCACTCGAAGTCCGCTTTTCGGATTTATATCAAGCGCTTCCTGGATGCGTTCCAGGATTCTTAGTCGGTTCTCCGCTACTCGGAATGTCTGATAAAACCATTCGGCATCAGCTTGGGTCAACGCAGGATCATCGTCGGGGTTTGTGCTGCCACGATACCCTAGATGCAACGTCAGGATGGCCCGACGTCGTGCCGTAATCGTTGTCCCATGCTGTTTGCTAATGGTCTTCTTGAACTGCGGCGCGGAAGCGTAAGAAGGAGCAAAAACTAATTCGGCCGCAATTACTTCGTGGGTAGGGGGCCCGTAATCTCCTGTCCACAACTCGAGAGCGGTGTCGAGCTGCGCGACATCAACAGTGTGGTGACGCAAACTGATGGTGTTGCCCTGTGTCGACGCCTGATGGTTGAGAGGAACGCGGTCGACTACGCCATCACTGTTCTCACGACCATACAGAATTTTTGCTGTTGAAGTCGAGAAATTCTCGCTGCGTTCTAGTTCATCAACGACCTCGTTGCTCCGTATATGTTCGGATGCTTTTTCGGCTTCCCGTAATCCGAAACTCAGGGGGCCTGGCCTCCAGTTGTTCGGTATAGCAGCATGTAGTTGGCGAATTAGATCGTTACGGTCGCCTTTGACATAGGAAATATCAACCCAAGCATCGATGAGTAATGCTCGACCGGTCGCGTAGACGGAGTTCGTCGGGATCATTCCTCTTCCTCATCGTCGTTATTCAGCTGACTCAACACTTCACCCAGCGACGGGGCGTTGCGGCCGGTTCGTGTTTTCCAACTGTCATAGCCGCTGCGATTGGCCCCGGTAACAACGCTCGCTGCAGTCGATGACGAATCAAACGTATATTCTTGGACAAATTTGTACCGATCATCATGCTCGCCGATGCCCAAAATACCTTGTGCAAGCAAGTCTTCAGCTTGACGAACCCCAGCCGGGGCCGACTCGCTATAGTATTTCCGGGCAGTGCTGTTCGCTAAAACCGTTGTTGTTTTTCCATCATCATCTATCCGTGCCCGTGCAAGAATCTCGCTGTGCTTTGTCAGCACGAAAACATGCGAGTCTAATCCTTCGTCAATGATCCGCTGGACTTCTTCCGCTTTGGAGTCAGAACTCGCAATTTCTGCCTCGGCTGCTTGATCCATGGTGCGTTGTGAAATCTTAAGGTCTTTATAGGCTGTACGGATACTTTCCAAAAATTCGTGGGACTTTAACTGAATATATGAAGCCCCCAGCTCCCGTTGCACCTCCTCAACCAATAACGGGTGGGGAATGAGCCAGCCACCTTGGGCTTTTCTAGTTGCCTTATCGAAGTTTTCGAACGGGTCTCGCCACCAGTCTTCCGTACCATCATTGGTGATGAAGATGAGCCCTCCGCTGGCGACGCCCGAACCGTTTTTACCGTGATCCAGCAGCTGGCGCCACAGCAGATAGTCGCCGTATTTAGCGTCCGAATTTTTGCCTTTGACAGCCTGTTCGTTGTTGCTGTCGTCGTGGAAGCCTGGTGGAATTTTCTCTGAGTAGCGGGCATCTGCGATGGCGTGCTGTTTGGTCAACTCGGAATTCGAAAACGGCTCTCCCACACGTCTACTAAAAATCTTGTCCAAAAGTTGCACTACGCCATCTTTGGACGGATCACGATCAAATCGTTGTTTGCGTTGCTCTTGGGACGCGTTGATTTGGTTGGAGATATTACCGATGACGTCCGATAACTCACTACGCAATTCATCTAACGCCTCGTCGGCGTTTTCAGTCTTGGTATCGTCTAGCCACTTCTCATAAACATCGAGAACGGTACCTTTTGCTGCCTGAAGGCGTCCGATGAACCCGGTGGTCGACGATTCGGTTGGTAGCTTAGTGAAGCGGTTTTTCCAGAACTCGTCCATGACTTGGTGCGGTAACCAGACGCGATCGGCGATTTTGTTGAAAATCCGATGCCAGTCTTCGAGACTTTCTTCTTCTAGATCGTAGAGGTGTAGCAGCACGTTTGCGTCAAAGACTACAAGACCTTCGCGTAGAGCTTGGGTCACGTGTTCTTCGGGGAGTGGCTGCCATTTTTCAAAGCCTTTGAGAAGTTCGAGTGATGATCGTTGACTACTCACGCCGGACGTCTCCTAGTATTCGAAACTTCTGATTCATTCACTAGGCTAGGCCGGTCGGCTGATGTTGACCAGTGTTGATATTTTTTTAGGGCCGATATGTGAAGTTGCAGGTTCCGCTGGTCCACTCACTTGAGTCAGAAACCCGAATTAATATTTTTAAAGTCCATTTAGATCCATTAAAGATTTTGTGACGTATTAAAGCAGTCTTTCTATTGTCGACATAGAAAGTGGTGGGTGGTGACATGTATGCGCACACTATTTAGTGCAAGCAGTTAGGAAAGTCGTTATTGCAGTCGTTTCCTCGAGCACAACTCTCTAGCTCACGCCAGTACTGGCGATAGCTCGCTTTACTTTTCGATATATGCCTATTGTGCGTCCTCTAGGAGTAAATAAGGTGTACATCTAGGCGAAGCGCTACGCGTCAAAAAATCGGTACAACGGCCGGAGGTACAGAGCTTTGCGGGAGTCTTGCGAGGAGAAGCAGAAGGCGGAGTCTTCATCACCACCGGCAGGTTCACCGAGGGTGCTACAAGATATGTGGAAATTAGCCCAGATCGCATCATTCTGGTCGACGGTGAGCAACTGGTCTCTTTAATGATTCAGTATCGAGTTGGTGTCGAAGTTCAACAGACCTACAGCGTCGTCGAAGTCAACGAGGATTACTTCACCTAACCTGCGACGTCCATGTGCGTTGTGTGGGCGCTCCCCGCTTCAATGAGACCTCCCGGCTGAAATCAGTAGTATGCGGAGATGTTCTCGACATCGATACCCAATGCGACCAGGAGCTTTTCGATAACCTGGGCGCTGGCTTTCAGATGGGGTACGGCATCGTCGAGATCTTTAAATCTGCCTTCATTTTCTGGTCGCATTGATGTGTTCAACGCCAGAATGACTTCGCCGTTCTGATCCCGAATCGGCACCGAAGCCGAACCCAGTCCGTACTCCAATTCCTGATTGACCCACGTGTGTCCGGTGGTGCGCACGCTGTCGATGGTTTCCATCAATTTTGTCTTATCCCGAATGGTGTATTTGGTGTATTCGGGTATCTCGACATCGTCGAGCCACGGCTGTAATTCCTGCTTGGGGAGGCCGGAGACTAGCACCCGCCCCATCGAGGTGTGTAATGCCGGCAGGCGGTTTCTGGCATGATGTCGAAACGCATCAACTGACTTCGGTTACTTCGAGCAACATAGACGATGTTTTGCCCGTCTAATACGGACGCAGAGCAGGAACTTTCCAACTGTTCGGAGAGTTTGGCCAGTACGGGTTGCAGAATTTCGCGCAGAGACCGCCCCGCCCAGTACTTGTGTCCTACGGCCAACATTTTGGACGTCATTTCGAATGTTGATTTCGTGTTATTCAAGTAACCCAGGTGACATAACGTCAGGAGCATGCGGCGGGCGGTGGCGCGGGACGTACCGGTACGTTCAGCGACCTCCGTCAGGGTTTGGTAAGGAGTTTCATTCGTGAAACTCTCCAACACTTTGAGACCCGTGGCCAGGACCTGCACGTACTGATGTTGATGGCAGCATGACCATCTTCTTCGAACGGCCTGGAACCATCCTCATGATGGCCATCATCGCGGTCGTTGCCTGTGCCATGGCTTACATGTCGCACCGTCGCAAGAAGTCAATCATGACTGAAGCGATCGAAGAATCCGCTGATGCATTCCACGTGACGGTCCTTTGTGTGTTAATGCTGGAGCACCGTAGCAGTGTCAGTCGAGCGACTGCTGCTTCAGGGTGAAGTAGACTTAAAACTGTGACGGCAGAGCTCGCGACAGACCAGTTGCCACAAGTTTTTGGCGTCGTGCATATAATATTGTTCGGCGTCACAGCGCTGACCAGTGTGCTCGCCGTTTGGGGCATTCGTCGCATTGACCGCACGCAAACCCGTACCAAGATCTTGCAAGCGGCCGGTTGGGTCCTCTTGGGATAGCGCTGTTTCAAACGATCTGGTCGGTGCTTCCAGTCAACTGGAATATCGGCAGCGCGCTGCCGTTGCATTATTCGGACGTCCTGCGATTCGTGACGGCTATCGCCCTGATCCGCCAGTCCCGCTGGGCTGTGGCGATTGCGTATTACTGGGGGCGGACCCTCAATATACAGGCGATTGTGACGCCGCATCCGAGCATGCTGGTGGCGCCGTCTGTTGGTTTCTTCCTGTATTGGGTGCTGCATATTGCGGTGTTGGTTGCACCCCTGGTGCTGGTGTGGGGTGTGGGTTTCCGGCCAAAGTGGCGTGACTTCTGGCGTACCTACGTGTTGGCTATCGTCTGGGCTATTCTCATCATGCCGATGAATGCTTGGCTTGGTATCAACTATGGATTCGTCAATCATCCGCCAGACGGGGCATCGTTGATCGACTGGCTCGGCCCCTGGCCAATCTATGTCGTCTGGATGGCAGTAATTGCCGGTATTCTCTGGGCTGTGATGACCTGGCCCTGGACCTTGCAGCAGCGAAGTGGGAAGAGTGCACGGTCTTCAGGCGCAGCGCAGCGTTGAACTGGTCAGGTCAGTTATGCTGACCGGGTTCAGCATGGTTCCATGCTGCGGTTCTGACAGGAGGTTTTCGTTATCATGTGGTTCGATACTTGGGCTGATCTGGCTCGAATCCTCCTCACCGGGGTGGCCGCTTACGTTGTGCTGGTGGCGATGGTACGACTGTCCGGAAAGCGTGCGCTGAGCCAGCTCAACGCTTTCGACTTCGTGGTGAGTGTCGCTATCGGTTCTGTCCTGGCCACCACGTTGCTCAATGCCGATGTCGCTCTGGCTGAAGGTGTCATAGCGCTAGGGCTGCTGCTCGGCTTGCAATATCTCGTGGTCTCTATCTCAACCCGCTGGCCCCGTGCCCGCGACGGAGTCACGTCCCAACCAACACTGCTGCTGGCAGACGGACACATCCAGTACGAAACGTTGAGGGGCCAACGTCTGACCGAATCAGAGCTACGCCAGGTTGTGCGAATGCACGGCATTGGCGACCTCTCACAGGTCAAAGCAGTGATACTTGAAAGTAACGGCGAGTTCAATGTCATCTCTACCAGCCAGTATGGTGATGGTTCTGCGATACAAGACGTACTCGGCACCGAGATGCAGTAGGACTATTTCACCTATCGACAGCAGGTCTTGATCTGGTATAACCGATCGTGAGAGGTGGGTCATGCACATAACTTTTGGTTGGGGATACGACGGCGCGCGTTGGAGCGAAAGTGACTCACTGCGGCGCTACACCACAGGCCCCGCAGGCTTCATATCCTTGTTCGCTACCCGCCTGGGCCTGACCACGCCGGCGGTTTCGCACGTTCAACGCATCGCCGCTTATCGTGGGGTCTTGGAGCGGCACATGGCAGCTGTCGATGATGGACAGGACCGCCCATGGTTTGC
>Ga0079226_10000669_pt1 | contig 24802 bp, 25 predicted proteins | sample Poulit2014_FD_76345 | JGI IMG/M metagenome (GOLD analysis project Ga0079226, IMG submission 76345) | Agricultural soil microbial communities from Georgia to study Nitrogen management - Poultry litter 2014 | ecosystem: Environmental > Terrestrial > Soil > Agricultural land | place: USA: Georgia...
AAGTCACGGAACTCGGGCCGCCTTCCATCATCAAGAAGGTGGATGCGCAACTTGTCTGCCGGCCAGTCCATTCCCAGAGCGGCATAGACCGTTGGCCGGACAACGCTCAAATCTTCGTTGTAGGTGGGTATCATCAGGTCCACTGTGGGCCACAGGCGGTTATCCCGGGGCAAGGGCGCGACGTTTCGCCCCAAGGGCCAGGCAGTCTGGATATATCCCAGCACCAGGACAAGCCAGGAATACGTTTCTGCCGACAGCAATATCAGGCCGAAAAAAATATCCTTGCTGTCGTTCCAGTTAAGCGTAGCGGTATAGCGCCACCAGATATAACGCCCCGAAACCGCGAGCGACAGCACAATCAGGAACAAGGATGAAAACCGGCCGGGAATGTGCCGCACCATCATGGCCAGTGACCAGAGCAGCAAGACAAATACAAATTGTGCCTGCATGCTGAAAGGCTGGGTAATGAGCAGGACGGCACAAGCGGCGGCCAACGCCCCACCAAACAACCAGAACAGGCTGCGGGTGCAGGTCAGGTATGATTTTCGTGGGGCAGAAGGATGGTGCGACGCGTCATGCTCGTCGGGCTCCATGAGTCGCGTCACAATGGGCTTCAAAGGCTTTTTTACCCACCGGGACAATGCGTCCAGCAACGCCCGACGCTTGTTCTCAAGAAAGGACGCCAGGCGATGAATGGGCTCTTGCAGTCCGCCAACCAGCGGTTTGCTGACGACGATCCAGAGGGCCTGAACGACATACCGAATCGGATCGGCAAAGCGATACTCCCGATCGGACAAGTGTCTGAACCAGGGACCATAGTGCTGCCGGGCCTGCTGCCAGGCCGGACCGTCCAGACGCAGCGTTGCATTAGCCATGCCGACCAGGAGGAGGTAGACAAAGGCAGTCAGGACACCCATGCGTCGCTGGCGGCGCGCATGGTGCCAGCGATGATCCAGCGCCAGCTTGAAGTCGGCAGACAATACAAGCGAAAGCAATCGTGCACTCATGGGCCTGCCCTTTGTTCGAGACACCAGACAGCCAGCCTGTGCATGCTGCGCGCTACGGTACTGGCCGGAAACCGCATTACGGCCGTCATCTTGTGTCCCAGTGCTTCATCCATGTGGCCATCATGATGAAGATGTACGGGCGCCAGCCTGTTGGCATGGCGCAGATTCCAGTCGAGCACGATTGACGCATTTGCGGCGCGTCCCGGATCCACGCCATTGATCAGCAACCGGGTGTTGGGCTCCAGTGGATACTGCCCCAGCAGAATGTGAGCGGCCATGTCCGGTGGGCAGACAAGCAAATGCAGGTCGCTGGCCTTGTGCAGTTCTGTCAGCTCGGCTGGCGTTGCAGGCGCGTCAAACACCACCCAGGAGGGCCGGGTGTTGTAATGCCGGCCTTCCGGGTCCTGAATCAGCGAGCGCCATATGGCATCGGGATTCACAACCGTGTTCCCGGCCAGGCCTGACCCATGACGCCCATAGGGCAATACCTGCAGCATGCGGTCGACCACATGTGTTTGCTCCACCCACCCAACAGGATGGCCCTGGGCAGCCGCCCAGCCTTTCGTATCAGCATAGGGAATACCAAAATGCAGGCGCAGCAGGTCAGCCGGATTCAAATCCACAGCCAGCACCGGTTCACCCCGGCAGCGCAATACATCAGCCAGCATGGCCGCGAGACTCGTTGTACCAGCACCCCCACGCAGTCCGGAGACAGTGATAAAGGTGATGGGTTTCATTGTTGGTCGTTTTTGCTCCAGTTATTCCACTCGGACAATAGCGGCCATTGTTCAAGCGCTCTTTCCCATTCCCTGATGGCGGCAATATCCACATAAGTGAACGAATCAAGCTTGAGGTGTGCGATCAATACGCGGACATCATCCGCATCTTGTTCGGCATGGATATCAGGTTTCATTGTTGATAGGGAATCCAGTTTTTCCCGTCAAGCTGCACATACGGGGTTTGTTCGTGCCACAACATGACCGCTGCCTCGTTTTCCGTGACCAGGCGCGTCTTCGGCAAGTCGTCTGTCAAGCGGCTCCAGTCCAGTTCGGCATGGTCGAAGACATCAATCTGAATACTGCGCGCCACCAATTCGGACAGCGCCAGAAAGCTGGTTGGCCCGGAAACATGAATGGGTTCCTCGGGACGGGATTTGACCCCGATGAACCGAACACCCACCGGAACCCGCGTAATCTTTTCAGCAGGAATTTCTCTGAGGCCGGAAATCTGCATGCGATCCCCTTCCAGGGCAGCACCATGTTCGGGAATCAATACCACCATCGTGGGGCGTCCCCGGCGCTCGAGGTCGTCGATGAACCGGGCCAGATCGTCCAGCAACGACTGGATTCGCCGCTCGTAGGGAGAGGAACGACCCCCACCATCCGCGGTTGCCTCGCGATTGCCATCATGCAGCGTGATGGAGTTGTACAACAGGGCGCGTGGCTGGTCTGCCGGGGCTTGCTGCTTGTCGTCCAGCCACAGGCTGAGGGTTTCGTAATCACTCCAGATGGGTGAATTGTCGAAGCCCCGCAAAACTGGCCTGGCATCTTCAGTAATGAAAGGACTGGAAAACGCCGGCTCACTGGCAAGGTAATCAATGAATCCCTGAAACTGTCCGTCGTGGTTCATGGCGACATGCGTGTCATAGCCCAGATCGTGCAGACTGGAAAACAGTGAACATTCGCTGGCCACGGAACCATAGATATCCTGGTGCGAGCGCTGGCCACAGTTGGCCTGCATGAGACGCGACACGGCCGGGCCGCTGTATGACGTCACAGAATTGAACGCCTCGAACATGATGTCCATCTGTCCCATCAGTGGGTGCTGCAGTTGATCGGTCACGCGCAAGTCATCCCACGACAGCGAACAGATATTCAGGAAGAGCAAATCAAAATCGGCCTCGCCACCATCGGGCATGCTGAACTCCGTGCGACGGTCTTGTTCCTCTTCATAAAAAAGAGCCAGTTCTTCATCGAGCAGGCTGTTCAGGCTGACCGGCTTCGTGGCGGCCGGCTGCGGAGACGTCGCCGGCACGGGAACGGAATCCTGATGCGCAGCCACTGGGACAACAGCAAATACACAACCAGCGCAATGAAACCCGCGCCCACCAGATCCCAGTTGATGAATCGGCCCAGCAATTCCAGCAGATAATCGTTGGAAAACTGCAAGACCTCAGGCTGCGCAAGCAAACGGCTGAATGGCGGCAACCACGTATCGTAATAAAAAAGAGCCACACCAAACGGAATGGCAACGATGCTGCGCAGCCGGTGCAGCCACAAGGGCGGCAACGGAATCAGGAGCGCGGCAACAAAAAGGAGGTTGTAGTAGACATCAAAATCAATGTAGCCCGCCCAATACAGGAGCAGCTTGACGACAAAATAAAAATTCCACAGCCCCAGTCCACGCCATGCGATGGTGCCGACTTTGTCCACAGGTGCCAGAGGAGTGGAGGACTCGCGGGTCATTTTTCATTCTGCTTTCAAGCCATTGATGTACGCCCTGCTATCAGAGTTATTGTCGTTTTGAGACTTTGACTACCCGGTCAACTGCGAACCTTGTTGTGACAAGACCAACAGTCAGTCATACCCTAATGATAGAGTATGACAATTGCAAAAAAAATAATACCCCTGCACGGTAAAGGATTGTCAAAGGGGGGAGCAGCGCAGGTTGCAGCCTGCTGCTGGACCGCTCAGGGATCAGGCTGAAAGCCGCTGCCTTGGCCCATTTTTCTGTGTAGCGTCAAGCGTGAGTAGCGGCTGAGATCTGGATTGTAATCAATGTATGGCGCGGGTCTGAGTCAGCGCTGCGGAGGGCTTGTGACGATCAGCCTGAGATCAACGAATGCAGGGCGAATCAACTCCACTATAACCCTGCAAGGCAAAATACTGTTCCAACGCATCCGGCGCTGACTGGCTGGCGGCCAAAGCGACATACGTATCAGGCCGGAGCAAGTACATTGCACCACGTTCCATGCCTGCCATTTGATAGCCAGGTTTCCACTCGATGGCCTGAAGCGGGATGTGATGGTTTTCACACCATTCACGCAGCGCAGGGTCGGCTTCACCATAAAGGTGAACCTGCCAGCCAATCATTTCAGAAGCTTTATAGTTGTCCAGGCCGTGCGAGCCCGTCCATGGAAGCCGATCGCCGCCGTGCACCTTTCCTGCCTTGCCTACACTGAGCTTGCTGTTCCGATAGTGCAGGGTTGTCTGAGAAACGGTCTTGAACAGAAACTTGCGCACACTGCCGACCTTGTACGCCATGCCGGCAATGGCTGGCATGATATGGGTCTTGATGACATCCGCCAAACTTCCTTCGCTCGTTGCCAGGGTAAACAAGCGATCGGTGGTGGCTACCAGTCTTCGGGCAAATTCCTGCCGTTCAATGGCATAGCTTTCGAGCAGGGTGACCGGAGCGCGCCCGTTGATGACATCGGCAAGTTTCCAGGCAAGGTTGTTGGCGTCGAGAATACCCGTGTTCATCCCTTGCCCACCGGCCGGACTGTGAACATGTGCCGCGTCGCCTAATAAAAAGACACGACCACGCTGGAATTCGTCAGCAATCCGGTGATGAACGCGATAGGTAGAAAACCAGTTGACCTTGTGAACGTGCAGTCCCAGATTCGTGATTGCATCCTGCTGTACATCCGCAAACGTTAACGTCTCCGCCTTGCTTGCGCGCTGGTCCTGGACCGTGCCGATAAGGCGTCTCTGTCCGTCGGTACCGTAAGACAATACGAGTGCGAAATCACCGCGATCGAGTGCAATGTGCGCTTCGTCCGCCGGCTCCAGGCCGCTTGCCTCCACATCGGCCACATAAAACACGTGTTTGTAGGTCCCGCCTGTGAATCCAGTGTCCAACTGTTCGCGGACCGTGGAACGCGCCCCATCGCAGCCAGCAAGGTAGTGCACCTGCACGGCGGACTCCGTTCCATCCGGCAAGCGAAGCAGCGCAGTGACACGTTCCCCCTCATCCTGACAAGAAAGCAACTCGGTTTCCCGTTCAACTATGACTCCCATCGTGGCCAGTTTGTCCACCAATAACCGTTCGTGTTGATCCTGAGGATAGACCGTGACGAATGGGTACGGCGTCATATCGGCACCGGCCTCGGTGAAAACGATTTTGACCCGATGCTTGCCGCGCGCCCACATGTTCATGGAGGGATTTTTATGTCCCGCCGAAACAACGGCCTCTGCCAGATCCAGTTGACGATAAAGTTCCAGCGTGCGTGCCTGCACGACCATGGCTCGGGAGGTTTCGCCAGGCCCTGTATTTTTGTCGATGATCCGAACGTTGATGCCTTGCTTGGTCAGCCATAAAGCCAAGGCAAGGCCAGTAGGACCCGCACCAACAATCAGCACGTCGCTCATATGCCACTCCGATTTTTACAGAATGAATGGTCCAAGGTGCGTTTTAAGGTTAGCCAGGAGTGGTTGTCAAAGTCAGCGGTAAGGCAACGGCGCTAATAAAGACGGGTTTATGCAGCTTGATCGGGCAACGCTTGGTGGCGACTGCTTCGTCCAGGATGGCGGTCGGCGCGGGAATCCATTTGAACAACCGAATAGTCAGGTCGGGCGTAACCTCTGCCCTGCCGTTGATGATACGCGAAAACTGTACATGCGACACACCAAGCTGCTGGGCGGCTTGCGTTACCGTTAGCCGGGAACGTGCATTCCCTCAGGGGTGGCAGTGCGATGCGCCGTTGACCTTGACTCGGGTGAGTATCACTCTGGAGGAAACATGGTTATAAGCCACCTAGAGGATGGTGATGATCAGTCACACACAGTCATGACCTAGCAACCAAAAACTCGATCAATATTGAAAAAAACACACTAGACAAACGACTCACTATTATCACAGTCAGTCACAAAAACGCGCCCCGCGAATCCGAAGACTCAGTGGGGCGGGAAATGCTGATTACCGGCAGGAGGAGACAACTGGTTGCGCCGGCAGGATTCAACCTTGCAGCCTCCGGGTTATGAGTCCGGCGTGCTGCCTGCTGCGCTACCATCCGACGCGCCAGAGGCAAGGCCTTTTATTACTTGTTTGGCCCTATCGTTTGATAGGCTTGAAAGCTGCGGCTGTGAGCTGGGCCGCAACTTCATCGATGTCGTCAACCTCGTCACCCCCTGCCTCTGCTTCCTTCAGGCTGGTTCTTATCGCAAGGAACTGTCCAACGACCTCTGCGGCCCTCGCGCGCTGCTTCCGAGTGATTTTGCTTTCATTTACTTTTGGCATACAGACCTCCGTTTAATTAACAGAACAAGTATGCCAGAAATTCACATTGTGCAAGGCTTTTCCGACCGCATGTCCCAATCCCCGCCACCGGTATGTAGCCGTACGCGCAGTATCCCCCGAACAGACGACCTGGCCCGAGTCGATCAGCTCATAGCGCCTGCTCCAGATACGCAGTATAGATCGATAAGTCATGGTGTAAGGGCTGACGATCTGGCTGACGTACTTGCGAACCAGCCGTTCGCTACTGGTATAACCCAAGGCTTTAATCTCACGGTACAGCACCGCTGCCGGAACCCAGTCCGGAGCGGCATGTTGCAAATGCTGCCCGATATACGCTTCAAAGGGTGTGAGCTTGCCGGGCTTCTCCGGGCGTGACGCATAGCGCGGTACCATGTCGGGCTCACGCAGGTATTTGCGTACCATGTTACGCGAACACCCCGTGCGCCGAGTGATTTCCTTGATCCCAGTCCTTGCCGGCCAATATTCTTATTTCCATCGTTGTTTCCTGTGACAACATGCTGCGGCTCCCGCTTATGCGAAGACCCGAGGCTCCTTTCAAGTACTCCTTAACTATTGCCCGCTTGAATTCCTCGTCATATTGCGTCATAAAAAACACCCCAACGGTTGGATGGGTGTCCAACTTTTGGGGTGCAGTTCATTCGTGGGGTAGAGCCGTAAATGTTGTCACGTTCAGGTCACAGCAGCAGCTGGAAAAAACTAGAGTCGCTGGCTAGAGCGACTCTAAGGCACTGATACCAAACGGAAATTCTGGTGGCGCATCAGGGACTCGAACCCCGGACCTGCGGATTATGATTCCGTCGCTCTAACCGACTGAGCTAATGCGCCAAAAGCGGCTATATTAACATGAATAAAATGAGTGTGGATACATGCAGCGGCCAGTTCAGGCCAACCCGGCCTTGCGGCGTTGTTTTCTGGCGTCGCTACGGGCTTTCCAGGCGTTGTACCAAGACCCGAAAAGCGGGTGGGTAGCCAGCCACAATCGTTGGCGCAGCCATGAATACGGCCGGTTACGCACAGCAAATCGGTAAATATGGCCCGGGTTGCCACCTGCCATGTTCTGCCCCCGGGCATCCGTAGTGTACAGGTACCGGAACCCTACCTCACCGGCAACTTGCACGTAGTCATCATCAAAATAGCCTTGTGGCCAGCACAGATGCGATGACGCTGCGCCCAGACGGGACTCCAGGGCTTGTCTGGACTGCAGCAGGTCTTCCTGCATTTTCTGATTCTTCTGTTCAGCCTCTTTGCATTCGAGGTCCCATCGACGGTGGGTATGGGTGTGGCTGTGAAACTCGAAGGTGCCAGCCTGCCTCATGGCGTCTACCTCGGACCAGCGCAACATGACCTGATCCGGCGTGTCGCCAAACATGAGGACCTTGGCTTCCTGATGCGACGGGCACGGCGGTAGTGGCGTGCCCTGCCCCTCACAGGGACGAACGGGCCCGTCTCCGAGCAGACCCGTAATCACAAACAATACTGCCTGCATGCCATGACGCTGCAATACCGGGTGCGCATAGACCCAGTTATCCAGGTAACCATCATCAAAGGTGATGAGTACACACTTGTCATGCGGCAAAGGCCCACCATCCATGAAGGTAGCAAACTCGACCGCACTGAGGCTGCGATACCCGCTGCGCACCAGCCCGCTGATCTGGCTTTCAAATTGCTTGACGCCCACCGTGAGCGAACCGCCCTGCGCGGCAACGTGATGGTACATCAGGACGGCGACACGCTTTGCTGACATAGGTATGAATGTGCCCCTTGTTTCGGGCATTGATATTGGCAACCTGGATTACAATCGCTTGCTTCAGAGCATACCCCATCGCCGGTATCTCCATCATTTCTGACTGTCGGACGCTTCCATGCAAAATCTTAAAATCGGTACACGACTCACCATCGGTTTTTCGTTTCTGTTGCTATTGATTGTTATTGTGGCCGGGGTCGGCCTGTGGCGAATACAGGCATCGGAAGCGGCCGAAGCCCGGGCCAGCCGATATTACGACAGCGAACGCATGATCGCCGCCTGGCAAAAGAATATTGCACAAAACACCACGCGCGCCATTGCGGCTGCCCGCAGTACAGACACCCAGACCCGCGACTACTTCGAACGGCTCATGGCCGATACCCAGGCACACGGCCAGGAACTGCACAAGGCGCTGGAAGCCTCACTGACGGATCCTCAGGCCGTCGCGCTGTTCAATGAAGCCAAGGATGCTCGCGGCCGTTATCTGGACGGGCGCAAGGCAGCCATGCAGGATCTCGAAGACGGTAATGTGGCCCAGGCCCGCCGTTTCTTTGAGAATGAAATGGACGGTCTGGTCGCCACTTACCTGACCAAGACAGATGAATTGCTCGCCTGGCAGCAACAGCACAACCACGAGATCACTGTCCACATGCAAGCCGACAACCAAAAGGCGCAGGTGGTCCTCATTGTCCTGACCATTGCTGCCCTGCTCCTGGGTGCCTTCATCGGCTGGCTGATCGCCCGATCCATCACCCGCCCGCTTGACCGCGCCATGGATGCCACACAAGCCATTGCGCGTCACGACCTCACCGGAAGCATTGATACCTCGGGCAGCGACGAAACCGCTGCCGTGCTGCAAGCCTTGCAGAGCATGGCGGGCAGCCTGCGCAATGTGCTGGTGAATGTCCGTGACAGTGCCAATGAAGTCAATACCGCCTCCACCGAAATCCTTGCCGGCACGCAAGACCTATCATCGCGCACCGAAGAACAGGCCGCTTCACTCACCGAAACGGCCGCGGCCATGGAAGAGCTTACCGCTACCGTGCGACAAAATGCCGACAATGCCCAGCAGGCCAATACGCTGGCCGTTACCGCTTCTCAAGTAGCAACCCGCGGCGGCAATGTGGTCAATGATGTCATCTCCACCATGGATGCCATCAATGAATCATCCAGAAAGGTGGAAGAGATCATCACGGTTATCGACGGGATTGCGTTTCAGACGAATATTCTGGCACTGAATGCCGCTGTGGAGTCGGCACGTGCAGGCGAAGCCGGCCGCGGCTTTGCCGTGGTCGCTGGCGAAGTCCGCTCGCTAGCGCAGCGCAGCGCCCAGGCAGCGGGTGAAATCAAGGCACTGATCACCACGTCCGTTGAAGCCGCCGCCGCGGGCAACCGCCTGGTCAACGAAACGGGCGAAACCATGACGGAGATTGTCGGAGCCATTCAGCGCGTGACGGACATCATGGGGGAAATCACCGCAGCCAGTGAGGAGCAAAGCGCCGGCATTGGTGAGGTCAACGAAGCAGTGGCACAAATGGACGAAACGACCCGCCAGAATGCCGCCCTGGTCGAGCAGGCTACTGCCGCTGCAGCCAACCTGCAAGGGCAGGCCAGCAGATTGACACAGCTGGTGGCTTCATTCCATTTGTCGGATGAGGTCCGCACCGTCTCGTCCCCGCTGCAGTCCGTCGCTGCCAATGGCGCACCGGCTGCACTTTCTGGCTCCATGCCGTCACGCCATGCGTTCCTGGGCGCACCAGACAGGGCCTCTGTCAAAAAACCTGCAGCCAGGGAAAAACCCTCTGGCCATGCAGCATCACCTGCCCCGGTGGCCCCGGCAGTCGCCAAGAGCACACCCGTGGCCGGGCAATTCCAGACCTCGCCGGGCGTGGTCGAAGAGTGGGAAGCGTTCTGATTGACAGCAAGCAGGCGCTGGTCCGTAGCCGCTACAACAGTTCCTGGTAGCTGGCTTCGCCGGGCTTGTCCTGCCAGCCTGATTCGTGCAGGGCAGCCCGCAGCCTGACAACCGCCTGCGAGCGTATCTGGGATACACGCCCTTCACTGACTTCCAGCACAGCAGCAATCTCTTTCTGTGTCAGGCCCTGCTGAAACTGCAGCGACAACAACAGTTGCTCGCGCTCGGGCAATTGCTTGATGGCCTGCACAAGCGATTGGCGCAAATCACTCACCACCACCCGACCAAACGGCTCGGCCCGGCTGTGGCCATCCGTGTCCATGTTGAGGTAGTCAAGCGGATGGCCGGCCTCATCGTCCTGCATGCGCCCGAAATCTTCATAATGCAGCACCTGCACCCCATGTGCCTCTTCGAGCAGGGCATGATAGTCGTCAATGGAAAGCGCCATGTCTGCGGCAATTTCTGCCTCGGTGGGCGGACGCATCAACTGGTGGTTGAGCCGAGCAATGGTTTCTTCGATGGTGCGCGCTTTGCTCCTGACACTGCGCGGAAGCCAGTCCTGTGAGCGGAGCTCGTCCAGCATGGCACCGCGTATGCGCATGGTGGCATAGGTTTCAAACTGGGCGTCGGGCTGTTTTTCGTAGCGACGGATGGCATCGAGCAGGCCCATCAGGCCCGCCTGCATCAGGTCATCTAGCTCAATATTGGCGGGCAAGCGACCCACCATCTGCCAAGCCAGGCGGCGCACCAGCGGCAGATGCTTGGAAACCAGTTGATCTTCAGTGCTCAACATGCATGTTTACAGGTAACGAAATGCTAACAGCAACACCACGATCAGCATGATCGGTCTGGTGAAGACGATGACGAGATGTCTCGGGCTACCGCCGACACGTCTATTTTTAACATGAATCATCATGACGACCCGTCTGCCTGCACGACAAATCTTTCGCACCGCTAAAGATTTTCTCCTGCGTGCCGTTACATACGAAAAGGCGGCAACAACAGATTCGTGGTTTGCAGCCATCATGCTTGCAGGAGCTCATCTCATGGTTAATCCAGTACATGCCACACCAATGGGTCTGCCAACCGACCTTGTCAATATAGAGCTGCCCCAAAACATGCAACAGCCAGCTACGTCGGTCACGGCGGCAAGCCCCGGCACCAACCTCGGCATGGCCGCCGACCAGCGGGACACCAGTCCCCGTCAACATCACGGAGAAAGCTCACTGGAACGCATGCTTGAGCAAATCAACGACAGCATGCAGGCATGGTCAACCGGCATGCGTTTTGATATTGACGAAGAGGCAGAACGGGTGGTGGTATCCATTATCGACACTGAAAGCGGCGAAACGCTTCGCACCGTACCTACCGAAGCCGTACTGCGCATTGCCAAAATGATCGTACAACTGCAGGGCGGCGGGGTTGACACCCAGGCCTGACCCATCCCCGCCAATTTATTGGCTCGCGGCCGCACATCCTGGCAAACGGGCAAACTGGCAACACCCTTGCTCATAGCTGGTAAGATTGAACGACAGCCAGCCGCGCGACAATACCGTAACAAGGAGCATTTCCATGGCCATCTCTTCCATAGGCGTCGGTTCAGGGCTACCCATTGACGAATTACTATCCGACCTGCGCAAAAGCGAAAACCACGCACTGAACCTCATCCAGGCGCGCCAGGACAAGGCCGAAGACCGCCTCTCTGCCTATGGCAAGCTCAAAAGCGCCCTTTCCTCGCTGGATGCGGCAGCCAAAACGCTGGATAACCCCGATACCTACGGGGCATTCAAAACCACATCCAGCAGCGATGCCTTCTCGGCAAATGCGGCGCCAGGTGCCATGGCCGGCCAATATGCCATCCGGGTCGATCAGCTCGCTTCGCACCAGTCGCTGGTTGCCCAGGGCGTGGCTGACCGTTCTGCCAACATCGGTTCCGGCGGCCAGATCACCATCAATCTGCAAAATGGCCAAAGCACCACCATTGATCTCTCCAGTGCTGGCGGAACCTCGCTGACAGACATCGCCGAAGCAATCAACGGCAATGCCGATGCCGGCGTCAACGCCACCATCATCAACGATGGCGATGCCAACGCACCCTTTCGCCTGCTCCTGACCAGCCGCGAAACCGGTACGGCGGCATCCGTTCAATCCCTCTCTGTAGAAGACAACACTGAACTGTCCGACCTGTTGACCTTCTCGGTAGACGGCGATGGCGCTGTCAGCGGGTCACTCACTCATGAAGCGGCGCTCGATGCCCGACTGAACATCAACGGCATTGACGTCACCAACGGCTCCAACACCGTGGAAGATGTCATCGAAGGCGTCACCCTTACACTAGAGGACACCACACCGGAAAACGCGCCCGGCAGCCTGTCGGTAACCGAAGATGCCAGCGCTACCACCAAAGCCATCAAGGACTTTGTCAAGGCCTACAACACCCTGCAAGACAGTCTGCGCTCCCTGACGTCCTACGACATTGAAAACAACAAGGCCAGTGCGCTCACCGGCGACAGCCTGGCCCGACGGCTGCAGGGCGACATCCGCGCCACGCTGAATGTCTTTGGCGGTGGAGAAAACGTGCGCACCCTTGGCCAACTGGGGCTGACTACCGATACCCGCACCGGGCAGCTTGAACTTGATGAAACCAAACTGGCCGACGCACTCAAGAATAACCCCGCTGAGGTCCAGAGCCTGTTTTCAGGTACCACGGGCGTTGGCGGACGCGTCTCTCAGGTTGCTGAAACCTTCACCCGTTCAGGCGGCCTGTTCAGCATCTCCACCGACAGCATCAACCGCAGCATTACCGACATCCAGCGCCAATACGAAGTCACTTCAGAGCGCATCGACAACAGAATGGAAGGCTATCGCCGTCAGTTTCAGCAACTGGACCGCATGATGGCCGAAATGAGCTCCGTCAGTGACTACCTCACCCAGCAGCTCGCCATGCTCAACAATCTCGCCACCGGAAACAAAGGCAACTAATGAGCACACCAAGCTTGCCTCCCACCATGATGCGCCGCCGCTCCGCCCAGGCTTATGCCAGCGTCGGCCTGGAAACCAAAATCATGAGCGCCACACCCGAGCAGCTCATTACCCTGCTGCTTGAAGGCGCCCGCGCTGCCATCATCAAGGCTCGGTTGCACCTCAAACAAGGCAATACCGCGGAACGTGGCAGCGCCATTTCACGAGCCATCGACATTGTTGATTCCGGGCTCCGAGCAAGTGTTGATACCGAACAGGGTGGCGAGGTCGCGCAAAGCCTCATCGCCACGTACGAACTCATCATTCGTCACCTCATGCTTGCCAACATGCACGCCAGCAACGAGCATCTCACCACTGCTGAAAACATGCTCAAGGACATCACCGAAGCGTGGCAAGAAATCACCACACCCGGGAACTGATCGGTTCATCATCATGCAAGACACGCTGCCCAAACTTTGCCCGTATGAGCTCATTGCCGGTATCACCCGACTGATGCGCACCTTGGCCCAACAAGACGACTGGGATGCCGTGGTGCAGCTGGCACCCCGGTATCATAATGCGGTTCAAGAGCTTCGCGGCATCGGCACGCTTACCCCCGAAGAACTGACTGCGCGCCGGGGTCTGCTTACCGAAATCATCGCCAACGACGCCGAGCTCCGCCGGCTTGCCGCCCCCCGTCTCGACGAGCTGGGTACGCTCATCACCAACCTGCAGCGGCAACGCAGCGTCCTCCGGGCCTATTACACGCCGCAGACCCGGGCATGACGTCTCTGGGGACGTTACTCATACAAAGGCTGGACGCCGCACTGGGCAATGCCATTTCACGACAAACCGGGCTGGTCAACACAGGCCGCAATTTCATCAACCAGCCAGCTGAGCCCGCACGCCCCAGTGCCATTGATCCCTCTACCGTCAGAGACTCCCGAGAAAGCGTTGACCGGACACTGGACCAGAACCGTCAACGTACTCGCACAGGCGCCAACCGCGCCGTGGCTGATTCTCGCCCTGCTCTTGCCGGTACACGACCGGGTGGCGCAACCCCGGCGTCTTCTGCACAAACCACGCTTGGCACTGCTGCCCGAACCATACTGACCCTGTTGGCTGATTACACACCCGGAAGCGCAAGGGTTGTCGGCCATCGGCCCCTCATTGCCTCCACCCCGGCTGGACAGGCAGGCCTGACCACGGACGCCCAACTGGCGCGCAACCTCAATCAGGCCATACGCACCAGCGGGCTGTTTTACGAGTCACACCTGAAAAGCCTCACCCAAGGCGAATACCGGCTCTCGGCGATCCTGCGTGAGCCACAGAGCCGGCTCCCGCCCCAGCCCGCACAAACACGTATGCTGAATCTGCCCATGCCGTCGTCAACCCCTCAGTTGCCACCACACCTGAAGGCCGCTGGCGGCCATCCGGCTGCTCCCGGCACCCCACCTGCAGGCGGTCGGCCAGGCAGCCCGGCCGATATGCCGACAGGCATGCCAAATCAAGCCTCGCCCGGGTCCTCGTCCCCATCCGCATCAGCTTCGACCAACCATCAGGCCGGACAGGGACAGGCAGCGGCCCAGGCAGCTGGCCAGGCTACACCCGGTGTCGATCCGGCTACGCATCATCTGGTGCGCCAGCAACTCGAAATTCTTGCCGATCAGGCCATTCAGTGGCGCGGGGAAGCCTGGCCCGGTGCGCCCATGGACTGGCGCATTGAACGCCACACACCTGATCACGATCCGACCGGCGAACATGATGAGGACCCGGATGAGTCATGGGCCTCTCATATCACGCTGCAACTGCCCCAACTGGGCGAGGTGCGGGCCACGGTAAGATTGGATGGGCCTCGTGTCAGGCTGGCGCTTCAGACAGACCGCCAATCCAGCGCAACACTGTTCGGTCAGCAGGCCGGGCAACTGGAAAAACAATTATCGATGCATCAGCTGCAGCTGGCTGCCCTGCACATTGATCGCACACCCACATCAGTCGGACCCATCCCACCATCAATCGAACCATGAGTACGGACGACAGCAACCGCCCCACTGCCGTTGCACTGACCTACGATGAAAAAAGCCCGGCACCCCGTGTGGTGGCCAAGGGTTACGGAACACTCGCTGACACCATCATTGAAACGGCGCGCCACCATGGTTTGTATATTCATGAGTCGCCCGAACTGGTCAACTTGCTGATGCAGGTGGATCTGGATGAACAGATACCGCCAGAACTTTACGTGGCCATTGCTGAATTGCTGGCCTGGCTGTATCAGCTGGAAGGCAAGGCACTGGATGCGGATGGCATGCTGACCCCGCCAGGATGAGATCAGACCGGCATGCTGGCAATTTCCTGGTAGGCGGAAACCAGGCGATTACGAACCTGCAGCGATGTCTGAAAGGCCAGACTCGCTTTCTGCAGGTCAATCATGACATCGTTCAGGCTGACACCAGGCTTGCCCATGGAATAGGCCTGTGCCTGGGCAGCAGCATCAGTCTGGATGGCAGAGACGCGCTCCAGGCTGCGGCTGAGCTCGGCCGCAAAACCATTGCCCCCGTTGCTTGATGGAACCGGGGAAGAGACCGCCGGCAGCGCAGACGCCGCCGATGCAACTTCGCGCATTTGCGCAAGCATGGTCTCAATGCCCTTGATGGATGGTGCAGACATAAACAGCCAGAATTATTGTCAGAGCCTCAACCATATCCCGAATTGGCACTATCCAATGCGGCCAACAACTGCCCTTTTGCCGGCTTTTTCCATCATCTGACGTGTCACGACGGCCTCTGACAAAGATGCGGCAGGAACATAACGGTCTAGGAAGCACGTAAAATGCGCCTTTTTCAAAGTTTGGCATTTTGTCATTTCCGGTCATAATGCAGACTGGCAAAAACAGCCAGTTCCATTATCCACCATTCTTACTGCAATCCGTTTGTCCGTTTCACGCATGGTTATTCCGGCCAGTGCCGGGCCACGATCCGCCGGGGGGTTCTGAATGAATCAACCCGCTGATCTCCTGGCTCGTTTCCCTAATATCTCCCGGCCAGCTCAATGGCCCCGCACCGTCCAGCTTGGGGTTGTTGCATTCGTGGTGGCCCTGTTCGTGGTGGTATTGTTGTGGACGCGCAGCCCCGACTACAAGGTGCTTTTCTCTGACCTGACCGACCGCGATGGCGGCGCCGTCGTCACAGCGCTCACGCAAATGAACATTCCGTATCAATTTTCAGATGACGGCATGTCCATCCTCATTCCGGGCAACAAAGTATACGAAACTCGCCTGCGCCTGGCAGAGCAAGGGCTGCCACGCAGCGGCGATACGGGCTTTGACCTGCTGGACAAGACGCGTTTCGGCGCCAGCCAATTCACCGAACAGATCAATTACCAGCGCGCCCTCGAAGGCGAACTGGGCAGCTCCATCGAGTCTCTCAATTCCGTACAGTCAGCACGCGTTCACCTGGCCATGCCGCGTGAATCTCTGTTTGTGCGCGACCGCCAACCCCCTACTGCATCCGTACTCGTCAATCTGTACCCGGGGCGATCACTCGGAGAGGGGCAAATATCAGCCATTACGTGGCTGGTCTCCTCAAGCGTGCCCCATCTCAATGCCGAAGCCGTCTCCGTGGTCGATCAGAATGGCCGCCTGCTCACGCACTCCCAAGGCGAGCACGGCATCCTCACCAACCATCGCAGCCTGGTTTTTGATATCGAACAGCGTACATCCGAGCGCATTCTTACCTTGCTCACGCCGCTGGTCGGTTCCGGAAACGTCAAGGCGCAGGTGAGTGCAGACATCGACTTTTCGCAGCACGAGCAGACATCAGAAACCTACGGGCCCAATCAGCGTCCTGACCGGGCCGCGGTACGCAGCAAGCAAACCAGCGACGCTATCAAACACAACGAAACAGCCGCCGAGGGCATCCCTGGCGCCCTGTCCAACCAGCCCCCGGCCGATCCCATTGCATCGCTGGTCAATCCGGGTGCGGTACCGGCTGACGACATCGATCCGGTCCCGGCAGCCGGTGTGGATGACCCGGATGGCGCTGAGCCAGCCGGCTACCGCATTCTCTCGGGCGATCCCAGCCTCATGCGGCCTCACACCGACCGTCAGCACGACCAGACCATCAACTACGAGGTCGACCGCACCATTACCCACACCAAGGGGCCGCCCAACATACTCAAGCGCATCTCTGCTGCCGTGGTAGTCAACTATCGCATGGTCGATGGCGAGCCCGAAGCCCTGTCTGCAGAAGAACTCGACAAGCTGGAAAACCTGGTCAGGCAAGCCATTGGCTTTGATGCCAGTCGGGGGGATACCGTCAGTGTGGTCAACAGCCCGTTCAGCCAGTCGGAGGCCCGGCAACTACCCATCTGGGAGAACCCGCTTTATCTTGAATATGCCATGACACTCGGTCGCTACCTGCTCATTCTGCTGGCTGCCTGGCTGGTCTGGCGCAAAATTCTCAAACCCATTGTATCCAGTCAGGAACCAGCCATGGCTGTCCCTGCAGGCCCAGCCCCCGAGCTGCAGGAAGAAATCAATCGCGCAGCGGAAGCCAAGCGCCGTGCCTCCGAGATGAATCGCTACGAAGACAACCTGACCGCCGTCAGGGCGCTGGCCGAGGACGACCCCCGTGCCGTTGCCATGGTGATCAGATCGTGGGTGGAGAAAGATGACAACCGCGGATAAAAACCTTGAACAATGTGCCATCCTGATGCTTTCGCTGGGCGAGGATGCGGCGGCTGATGTATTCAAGTATCTCTCTGCCCGCGAAGTCCAGCGCATCGGAACGGCCATGGCCAGCCTGGGCAAGATCACCCGGGCCGATGTGGACGACGTTCTGGAAAATTTCCGCGAAGAAGCCGACCAGTTCATGGCCGTGTCACTGGGCTCCGATGACTACATTCGTTCGGTGCTGACCAAGGCATTGGGTACGGACCGGGCTGCGGGCCTTATTGAAGACATACTCGATGCAGCCGATGGTTCGGGCGGCATTGATGCCCTGAACTGGCTGGACCCGGCCAGTGTGGCCGAGCTCATCCAGGACGAGCACCCGCAAATCATCGCCACCATCCTTGTCCACCTTGAACGCGACCGCGCGTCTGATGTCGTCGAGCTGCTCAACGAGCGCATCCGCACCGACGTCCTGCTACGCATCGCCACGTTTGGCGGTGTTCAGCCCACGGCGCTTCAGGAACTCACTGAAGTTCTCAATGAGGTCCTCTCCGGACAAAGCATCAAGCGCAGCAAGATGGGCGGCGTACGTGCAGCCGCTGAAATCATCAACAACATGGGCACTTCCCAGGAAGAGGCCGTGGTTTCCTCACTGCGTGAAATTGATCACGATCTGGCGGACAACATCGTGGAAGAGATGTTCGTTTTCGACAACCTGGCCGACATCGAAGATTCCGCCATCCAGCTCATTCTGCGAGAAATCGACATCAACTCGCTGACCATCGCACTCAAGGGGGTACCCGAAGAGCTGACCGAAAAATTCATGAAGAACATGTCCAACCGGGCGGCAGAAATGCTGCGCGAAGATCTCGAGGCGCAAGGCCCCATTCGCATCTCCAAGGTAGAGGCCGAGCAGAAAGCCATCTTGCAGGTGGCCCGCAACCTGGCTGAAAGCGGCGCATTCACCCTGACCGGGGGTACGGATGACTACGTCTGACAACCCGCTTCGCAGGCAGGCAGGCGTACTGCGCCGGCGGACCGATCAATGGCAGCGCTGGCAGCCGGCCTCCCTCCATGAGCCGGCCACGCCCCAACCGGCCCATTTCGATACCCAGCAAGATAAAGAAACGGCGCCACCCCCTCCGCCCGACGCCAAAACGCTGCGAGCCCGGCTGCAGCAGGCAGAACAAGAGGCCAGAGCAGCGGGCCATGAAAAAGGCTACGACGCTGGCTACCAGGAGGGCCTGAAGCAAGGTCAGGAAGACGGCTATCAGGCAGGCCATGAAGAAGGCAAACAAGAAGGGCTTGCCCAGGGCGAGGCGGCTGGTTCTGAACAAGCCCGCCAAACCGCTGAACAGCTGGATCAACTCCTGCAGACAACCGGACAGGCGCTTGCCAACATTGAATCCGACATGGGCCAGGCGATGGTAACGCTGGCCGTTCGCATTGCCGAGAAGGTATTGCATGACAGCCTTGCCACCCGGCCCGAGCACCTGCTTGCCCTCATCGATGGCATCGTCCATGCTGAAACCGAACACCAAAGCCCGCTGACCATCCATGTCAGCGCGGCCGATCTGTCCCTTGTCACTGAGCACATTGCCAACAACCCCGAGAAAAGCCAGTGGCGCGCCGTGGCGGATGACCACATTACCGCAGGCGGCTGCCGCATCAGTACCCCCCTGGGTGATATCGATGCCACCCTGGAGACACGCTGGAAACGTGTTGTGTCCACGCTGGGGGAATCCTGATGGCGGCCACCGCATCGACACTGGCTACCCCGCAAGAACGCTGGGAGGCGCTCTTCGACCTGGCCACGCAGCGAATAGAAAGCCGGCGTTCGTGGCGCGTCAGTGGGCGCATCACGCGTGCCACCGGCCTGGTACTCGAAGCAACCGGTTTGCGCCTGGCCGTCGGTGCTGCCTGCCGCATCGAGCTCTCTGCCGCCCTGGGCCGCTGGGCCGACGCCGAAGTCGTGGGTTTTCATGACGACACGCTCTATCTCATGCCGCAGGCCGATATTTCCGGGCTGCTGCCCGGTGCGCGGGTCGTGCCAGCCGAGCCTGATGTCAACCACCGATTACCCTTGCCTCGCCATGCTGTCCGCCACACTCCACCTCTGGATCTGGCTTCGCGGCATCTGCCCGTTGGCGATGCCTTGCTGGGCCGCGTCGTTGACGGATCGGGTGCGCCCCTTGATGGCCTTGGTCCGCTTTCCCACGCACAATGGGTATCGCTGAGTTCCATCTCGGTCAACCCCATGGATCGCGCACCCATTGATACCGTTCTGGACGTGGGCGTGCGGGCTATCAACGGTCTGCTCACGGTGGGGCGGGGTCAGCGCATGGGGCTGTTTGCCGGCTCGGGCGTCGGCAAGAGTGTACTGCTGGGCATGATGGCCCGCTACACCAAGGCAGACGTCATTGTGGTAGGCCTGATTGGTGAACGCAGCCGCGAGGTCAAGGAATTCATTGAACAGAATCTGGGTGCTGACGGGTTGAAACGTGCCGTGGTCGTTGCGGCTCCAGCGGATGTCTCCCCCCTTCTGCGCTTGCAGGGCGCCGTGTATGCCACGCGGCTGGCAGAAGGCTTTCGAGACCAGGGCAAGGATGTGCTCCTCATCATGGATTCGCTTACCCGCTATGCCATGGCACAACGCGAACTGGCCCTTGCCATTGGCGAACCCCCCGCCACCAAGGGCTACCCGCCTTCAGTCTTTGCCAAACTGCCTGCCCTGGTGGAGCGGGCAGGCAATGGCGCCATGACTGAACATGGCAAGGCCGGTTCCATTACCGCGTTTTATACCGTGCTCACCGAAGGGGATGATCAGCAGGATCCCATCGCAGACGCTGCCCGCGCCATTCTGGACGGCCATGTCGTGCTCTCCCGACGCCTGGCCGAGGCCGGGCACTATCCGGCCATTGATATCGAGGCGTCCATTTCCCGCGTCATGAACACAGTGGTACCTCAGACCCAGGTGTCTGCCGTACACCGCTTCAAACAGACACTGTCCACCTATCAGCGCAACCACGACCTGATCGCCGTGGGGGCCTACACACCCGGGAACGACCCCCGAATTGACGCCGCCATCAATCAATACCCCCGGCTGGAAGCCTATCTGCAGCAAGCTATTCAGGAGCAGGTTGACTTCCCGACGGCCAGCGACGGTCTGCAGCAGCTGTTTAGCCAGCGCCAGGGCGGCACACGACAAACAGGCGCATCATGAATTCCCGGCGTCAACGTCCCCTGAACTTGCTGGTTGATCTGACACGCGACCAGACCAACGAGGCCGGCCGCCAGCTGAGTCAGCTGGTTACCGAAAGAAATGGCGCCGCACAGCAGCTGGATACGCTCAGGCACTATCGCGAAGATTACGTCGAACGCCTGAACCAGGGCGGCCAGACAGGCATGACGGCGTCAAACTACCGCAATTTCACCCGCTTTCTCGACACATTGGATGATGCGATTCTGCAGCAAAATAAGCTGATGGATCAACTCGACCAGAATATCAGCGTCTACAAGGATGCCTGGCGGCAATCACAACGCCAATTGCATTCTTACGAAACATTGCAGACACGCCAGCACAAGCAATACCTGCAGGCAGAAGCCCGGCGCGAACAACTGGTCACTGACGAAATATCCACGCTGGTTTATCACAGACGCCGCTCCGACCGAGGCCAGACTTGAATACCACCTTTCTCCCCGCTACCGAGCGCTTCGCAGCCGCCAATAAAATGGCCGCAAGCCAGAAACTGCTGTCATCTGGCCATGGCGACAACGGCAGCGGGTTTGCTGGTATCCTGGCCAGTCAGGCGCCCATCCAGCCTCCGCAACAGCAAGCCTACCCCTCCTCGTCGGCGGGCACCGCTGCCAAGCAAACCCAGCCCGGGGGTTCGACACACACCTCACCCGCTACACAAGATTCCGGTACGGCATCCAGCCACACCCACGACCGTGCCCAAACTCCGCCTGCCAGCACGCATCAGACATCGGGTACCCAGCAGCCCACCGTTTCGCCGGCTTCTGACCACGGCAAGGCCGCTTATCGGCACGTTCTTGCACAACACGGCCAAGCCGACACACAAGCGGAACACACGGCCACCAAGCGGTTTCTGCCTGCCGAATTCCAGAAAATTCTGGCTGCGCTCCCTTCCAGCGACAAAAAGGGAGACTTCAGGCTGGCTGCACTTGCCAACAAGAGCAAGCAGACTCAGATGATTGAACGTGATCACCTCGCCAATACATCAAACCGGTCGCACACCGACACCCCACGCATCGATAAAAACACCAGTCCGGGTACAGAAGCCCGCAATCAAGCCCTGGCATCAGACCAGCGCCTCTCTCATCAGACATCCGGTCGCACAAAGGCACGCAATATCAAGCTTGGCCATGGCATTGCGGCCGAGCAACATGCCTCCAGGGTCTCCGCAAAATCATCCCTGTCCGGTGCACGGGCAGGCAAGATGCCCTTTCAGACTACCCTGGACAAATCTGCCACCACCCTGCACGCTTCTGAAGATCTGCGCACAGGCGGCACCCTGACACGCCCGGATCATCAGGCCCTGGAGCCCGGGCGCCTGACCGCCTCCACCGCGCAACATGCACAAGCTGGCCACCTTGTGGCCCCCTTTGCAGACATGGCCTCCGACGCCTCCCTGAAAACCGCCACACTGGATCGCCCTTTCGGCAGTCCGCAGTGGGCCAACAACCTGAGCCAGCAGTTTTCCAGCATGGTCCGCCACACCGGCTCGGGCAACCACACGGCCGAGCTGCGCCTTGATCCTCCCCATCTTGGGCCGCTGCGCATCACCATCAATCTGAATGACTCCGTGGTTCAGGCGGTATTCAGTTCCGCCCACGCCAACGTACGCAGTGCCGTTGAACAAGCCCTGCCCCAGCTGCAGCAACAGCTGGAGCAAGAAGGCCTGTCCCTGGGGCAAACCAGCGTAGGTGAACACAGTCAGGGTTCGCAGCAGTCCGACCACCCCGACCAGGCACAATCGGGTGGTGCTGCCACCCTCGTGGCCGACCAGCCCGACAGTGACAACACGCACACCATGACCGCGTCAGCATCGGCTGTCACCCATCGCCCGGCGGCCGATGCCCTGGTCGATACCTTTGCTTGAACACAAACATCAGATCTGTCCTGCTTTAGAGGTGCTCCTCCTGTAGACCTGCCTCGAACAAATAAGGCACAATAACAGGTTGTTGCCCAAGATTAATCCTCTTACCTTTCGCATGGCCACCAAACAACCGTCTCGCCGACTCGCTCGATTCTTCATCAATATCTTTGCCGCGGCGTTGCTCATCACGGCAAGTGTCACGCTTACCCTCTATCTGCAAGACCGCTTCCAACTGCCCAAGGCCACGGCAAACACGACCGAACCCGTCATTCCCGAGCCCATGTTCGTCTCACTCGAACCATTTACCGTATCTTTGCGCGATGACGATGGCAGCAAGATCCTGTACGTGGGTATTACCCTGCGAGTCACGGACGAAATGTCGCGCGACATGGTCTCCGACTACATGCCCGAAGTCCGTGATCGCGTCCTGCGCATCCTGACCAAACAGGGTACGCGACAGGTTCAGGCTCCGGATGGCCGCGAAATCATTGCCAGCCAGCTTCAGGAAGACCTCACCAAACCCTTTCTGCCCCATCCGCGGGGTCCCGATATCACGCGGGTACTCTTTACCGCCTACGTCGTCCAATGAGTTACTCCAGCATGCTCTCTCAGGATGAAGTCGATGCCCTGCTGGCCGGTGTCTCCGGTGAAGAGACGGAAGCATCTCCCCACCCTGAAGATGCCTCGGGCGTTCGTCCCTACGATTTGAGCTCACCCGATCGCGTCGTGCGGCACCGCATGCAGACGCTGGAGCTCATCAACGAGCGCTTTGCCCGACGCCTGCGCAACGGTTTCCTCAGCTTCATGCGGCGCAACGCTGACATCACCGTGGGCGCCATCCGCATCCTCAAGTATGCCGAGTTCGAACGCAACCTGCCGGTTCCCAGCAATCTCAACATGGTGTCGCTCAAGCCACTGCGTGGCGCCGCGCTGTTCACCTTTGATCCCAGCCTGTTGTTTCTCATCATTGACAGCCTCTTTGGTGGTCATGGCCGCTACAACACCCGGATAGAAGGCCGTGATTTCACCACGACCGAGCAGCGCATCATCCAGCGTCTGCTTACCCTGACCCTGGACAGCTATGCAGAAAGCTGGGAACAGGTCTACCCCATCGAGCACGAATACATTCGCTCCGAAATGCATACCAAGTTTGCCAGCATCAGCAGCGGCAACGAAATCGTCCTAGTATCCACCTTCCATATTGAACTGGGTTCCACTGGCGGCCGGCTCAACATCTGCCTGCCCTACTCCATGATCGAGCCCGTTCGTGACCTGCTTACCCGTCCGCTTCAGGACACTGCAGCCAATTCCATTGATCAGCGCTGGACACAGCAACTTTCCAACCAGATCCGCAGCGCCAATGTACAGCTGGCGGCCGAGCTCACTCACATTCGCACCACCGTTGCCGACCTCATGAGCCTGCGCAAGGGCGATATCCTCCCTGTTGAAATTACCCCCGACATCACGGCCAGTGTCGACGGCGTGCCCGTACTCGAATGTCGCTATGGCACCTCCAACAACCGCTACGCCCTGCGTGTCAACAAAATTCTGGCAAACAATGAATTTGAACTGACGCGGGCCCTGACGACCAAAACACCATGACTGACTCCAAAGACGACGACACCCGACCCGACAGCACCTCTGCCCCTTCGCCCGACTCGGCAGCATCTCCGCAGCCCGACAAGGCCGTTGACCAGGACACCCTGGCGGATGACTGGGCTGCCGCACTGGCCCAGCAGGAACAGACCAGTACCGATACGCAGGCACGAAGCCTGGGCCAGGCCAACGACGACACCAGCAAAGCGGAAGATGACACTGCATCCCGAGCCGACGACGACTGGGCCGCAGCCCTGGCCGAACAGACTGCAGCCGAAACGGCCGGGCCCAGCACCACGACGCCCCGATCGGCAGCCGCCGAGCTGTTTCAGCCGCTGTCCGGCGACGACACCGACGGCCAGAGCGATATCGACATGATTCGCGATATCCCCGTGCAAATGTCGGTCGAGCTCGGACGTACCCGTCTGACCATCCAGAATATCCTGCAGTTGGGACAGGGCTCGGTGGTCGAGCTTGACGGTCTGGCCGGTGAACCCATGGACATATACGTCAATGGCTACCTGATTGCCC
>Ga0079226_10000670_pt1 | contig 24791 bp, 26 predicted proteins | sample Poulit2014_FD_76345 | JGI IMG/M metagenome (GOLD analysis project Ga0079226, IMG submission 76345) | Agricultural soil microbial communities from Georgia to study Nitrogen management - Poultry litter 2014 | ecosystem: Environmental > Terrestrial > Soil > Agricultural land | place: USA: Georgia...
ATAATTCTTATGTTTTAAATAAAGAAATTTATTATATAAAGGGCGATAAAAAAATCTATGCTAAAGCGATAGATATAGCTAAAGACGGCAGTTTAATAGTAATAAATACTCAAGGAGAAACTGTAAAATTAAATACTGGTGAAATAAGTATAAGAAAATTATAATTTAAATAAAAAAAGACACATTATAATGTGTCTTTTTTGTTTTATTGATTCATCCAACCTAATCTGTCGAATATATAGAATAGTAAACTTAAAAATACTGCCACTGCAGATGATAAAACCATACCTTTTAATTCTACACCTGCAAAGTTTATTGTAAGTCCACTAAGTCCAGCTACAAAAACTACTGAAGTTAGTATTAGATTTTTAGATTGACTATAATCTACTTTTTGGTCTACCAATAATCTAATCCCTGATGCTCCTATCATACCGTATAATAAGAAAGTTACCCCACCTATTACATTACCAGGTATAGATTGTATAAGAGCTGCAAGTGGTCCAATAAATGCCATACAAATTGATATTATAGCAGCACCACCTATTACATAAACTGAATATATACCAGTTACAGCCATTACTCCTATATTTTCTCCATAAGTAGTTGTAGGAACTCCACCTATGAATCCTGAAAGCATTGTTGAAAAGTTATCTGCAAATATAGATCTATGAAGTCCTGGATCTTTTAATAAATCTTTACCTATTATATTAGATGTTACTACTTGGTGACTTACATGTTCTGAAGTTATAACTAATATAACCGGTAGCATAGTAAGTATAGCCTGTAAATTAAACTTTGGAGCTTGGAATGCTGGCATAGTAAATAGTGCAGCTTCTTTTACTGGTGTAAAATCAACCATGCCCAATGCTACTGAAAGTAAATATCCAACTACAATAGCTACTAATATAGGAATTGTAGCTAAGAATTTTTTAAATAGTACAGAACCTAATATAGCTACTGATAATGTTACTAAGAAAACTAATAAATCCTGTGGTGTAGCTGTATCAGTCATGATATTTGCCCCAATATTTCCTCCATTTACTGTGTTACCTGCCATCTCAAACCCTATTAATGAAACAACAGAGCCCATAGCTGCTGGTGGAAGTACTACATCTATCCAATCGATACCGAATTTATAGATTATATAAGATAATACACAACCTAGAAAACCTACTACTATAAAAGCCCCTTGAGCATATTGAAAACCCATAGCTGCTATTATAGAACTTGCTGGACCTAAAAATGCGAAACTAGACCCTAAATATGCTGGAGCCTTTTTTTGTGTAATAAAAATAAATAATAAAGTTCCAACACCATTCATAAGTAAAACTATACTTGGATTTATCCCAAGTAAAATCGGAACTAATACTGAAGCTCCGAACATTGCAAACGTATGTTGTAAACTTAATGGCAACAACATACTTAATGGTACTTTCTCGTCAACTTGAATAATTTTTCGTGACATTTTTTTACCCCTCCCAATATATACTTCTACTATTTTAATACTATTATGAAATAACTGCAAATATTTTATGTTTGGACAGTCCTATTATTGACTATTGTCTACTCCATTGATATACTTAGTATCAAGATAGTAATGATATTAAATTAGTATTCATTATAATCTTTATATCTAAGCATTTACGAATGTATGAAGAAAGAGGTATTTGTATGGTAAATAATATAGATTTTTATAAAAAAACTCTAGAACAAGCTAACATAAGACCTACATTTCAAAGAATAAAAATATTAGAATATTTAAACGACTATCGCACTCATCCCAATGTTGATGAGATTTATAATGCGCTCTGTCCTATCATGCCTACATTATCTAAAACTACTGTTTATAATACATTAAAGGCATTCGTAAAATCTAATATTGTAAATGAATTAAATATTGAAAATACAGAAGCTAGATATGATTTACATACTCATCCTCACGGACATTTTAAATGTAAAGAGTGTGGTAAAATATTCGACTTTGATATCAATATGAATATAAATAACGATTCTGAGCTTAAAGGTTTCAAAATCGATAATCGAAATGTAATATTTGAAGGTATTTGTTCAAATTGTCTAAAATAATATTTACTAATTAGTCTGTTTTTTATAAAAACAGACTTTTTTTATTTTAATAGCTTTAAAAAGCAGATATATTTTTTTATATAATATCTATTTTCCAGTAAAAATATTCTATTTTCTGTGTTATAATCATAATATTAATTTAATAATATATTCGGAGGCATAATATGTTTGTTCAAAATTATTATCAAAACTTTGAAGATAATGACCCAAATATAAAATTATTGTATGCTGTTAAATCGACAAATAATACAGTAAGCGAAAACTCTGTAATATGCGGCCCATTTATAAAACTTTACTATATTATAAGTGGTCAGGGATTTATTTCAATCGATAAAGAAAACTTTGCACTTAAATGTGATGATATTTTTCTTATAAATTCTGAAGTTCAACATGAAATTATTATAAATAAAAACCAAAACCTAGAGTATATTGTAATAGGTATATCTGGTATAAACTTCTTGGTTGAAACCAGTGGTAATTATCAAAAAGTAAATCTTTTCCATCATCATTGCCATTCTGACAATAAGGAAATTCTATTCTACATTCAAAAAATACTTAATGAATTTAATGAAAAAAACGAATACTATGAGTTAATATGTGCTGATTTATTAAAGGTAGTAATCCTTACTATAATAAGACACGCAGATAGTTCTTTAACTATTGCACCATCTTTAAAACTAGATGAAAATACTAATTTAGTAAAAGATTATATCGATATAAATTACGCTAAAAATATAACCCTAGATGATTTATCATCTATAGCTCTTATGAATAAGTATTATTTAGTTCACGAATTTAAAAGACTTACAGGATTTACTCCTATAGATTACTTAATAACTACTAGAATAGAAGCTTCAAAAGCTTTACTTGAAACAACCAATAAACCTATAGAAGATATTGCAAAGCTGGTAGGTTTTAAAAGTCAATCATATTTTAATCAAGTTTTCAAACATCGAACGAATGAAACGCCGTCACATTATCGAAAGAGATATTTTAAATAAAAGCTAATAAATAGAAGTAGACAAAGCTACTTCTATTTATAAAATTTTATATATTATTTATCTAATTTATCTATAACAGATTGTACCTTGTCTTCACAACTATAATCTTTATCTCTTCTATCATCTATCTTAACAACAGAGTAAAGTCTATTTACATCATTTTCAAAGACTTCTTCTTGCATTTGTCTTATTATATTAAAAATATCATCGATATTACCTTCTAAAACCGTCCCCATAGGATTTAAATAATATTTTACTTTATTTTGTTTTTCTAATATATTGGAAGCTTTAGCTATATAAGTGCTAACGCTAGTTTTTTTAGTTCCAATTGGAACTAATGTTAATTCTGCTACTGCCATAATCTTCCTCCTTATTTATAATCATAAATATCAATCTTCAATAAATTTTTTTAATAAAAAACACTCTATAAAAGAGTGTTAAAAATTATTTTTTTACTTTCTCAACTGTTTTAACCACATAATATGTCGCAATTACATGTATCGGGAATTCAATAAGCCCCTTAATTATTCTCTCATAATAAATAATTTGATTATTTGGATACATTATACTCAACCAGATTGGTGTAAGTATAAAAGTAATCAAAACAGTCTTTAATATAATTGAAATAGTTACTGACTTTAAATTAACTTTTTTATTATAAAGTACTAAACCAAATATAAGACCTATAACTATTTTGTTTAAAGTAAATCCTGGAAAGAAAAATCCATTAGGACTAGTTATAAAACCTATTATATCTCCTACAATTGCAACTAAAACTGCTGGTGCCCAGCCATATAAAAATCCACCTATCGCTATTGCTAAATAAGCAAAGTTAACCTCAAAAGTAGGTGTAGGCTTAAATCTTAATAAGTTAATTACAACATTTAAAGCACCAAGCATCGCACAAGTAGAGATTACTTTAGTTTGCTTTAAATTCCTTACTGGATTCAGTAGTTGTTTTTCTATTTCCATATACATTATCCCCCTTCATAAAAGATAAATCTTTTATATTTGTTTTGGATAAAGCTTTACCAATAATAAGAAATAGTCCAACTCCGCCGATTCCTTGAACTATATTACTAGGTACGGAAGTTAATGAAACCATAAAAGATCCTTTTAAAAAAGCTCCTGCTAAAAAGTAACCAATAACCATAACTATCTCTACAATTACTGGTGAAATAAATACCATCGGCTCGAAAAATTTCTTACGGTTTGCCTTAAGAGATAAAACTCCCATAAGAGCCCCCATAATACCTTTTATTAAAAAGCTAAATACCATCCAATGACTATGTCCAGATATTACATCAGCTAAACCTGACCCTATACCTCCAGCTAAAAATCCTACAACTGGCCCCATAAAATATCCAGCTATTAAAATCATTGAATCTCCTAAGTGTATATATCCTCCTGTTGCTACAGTAGGTATTTGAATAGCAAGTGTTGCTACTACAACCAATGCTATCATAAGTCCACTAATTGTCATCTTTCGTAATTTAATTCCATCCATATCCATCGTTATCCTTTCGTAATTATACCATAGTTATACTTTTTTCTCAATTTATCAAATTTCTAATCTAAATATATTGTACATTTAATGTGATGTTGATAAAAGAGCCAAAAACTGTTATATTAATGGTATCAGATAGGAGTGGAGAAAATGAACTTATTTACTTTGCATTTTACAGATGACAAGCCTCTATACGAACAATTATATACATATATTAAAGAAGAAATTGAAAATGAAAATATAGTAGCCAATGAAAAGCTTCCTTCCAAAAGAAGAATATCAAAACATCTAAATATATCTCAAAATACAGTTGAATCTGCATATAATCAATTATTAGATGAGGGATATATCTATTCTAAAGAAAGAAGCGGATATTTCGTAGAAGAAATTGACTGGATGAAACCTATAAAAACTAAATCTTGTATATTTGATTACGAAAAAAAAGATATAAAAAAATATAAATACGATTTTACTTACAGCGGTATAGATGTAACTAATTTTCCTATAAAAGATTATCAAAAAATTTATAGAAAAAGTTTAAAACAAACGGATATTTTTAAAAACCTAGGAGACCCTCAAGGTTATTTTCCTTTGAGAAAGTCTATAACTAAATATTTGCTATCTTCTCGTGGCGTAGATGTATCTCCCGATGATATTGTAATAAGTGCTGGTACTGAGTATCTATTCAATATATTGTTTAAAATTTTGCCTAAAAATACGGTTTACGGAATAGAAAATCCTGGATATGAAAGATTTGATATTTTATATAAATATAACAATTTAAAATATAAATCTATAAATGTACAAAAAGATGGCATAAAAGTGGATGATTTAAATAAGAAAAAAATAAATTGCATGACTATAACACCATCTCATCAATTTCCAACAGGAATATTATATCCGATGCAAAAAAGACAGGAACTATTAGCTTGGGCCTATGAAGAAAAAAATCGTTGGATTATAGAAGATGACTACGATAGTGAGTTTAGATATTCTGGAAAGCCAATACCTGCCTTAAAGGGCTTTGATGTAAAAGACAGAGTTATCTATATAGGTTCTTTTTCAAAATCTTTTTCTCCTGCCCTTCGTATAAGTTATATGGTACTTCCAAAATCTTTAAAAAGAAAATATAAAGATATGATTTCATCTATGATATGTCCTGTCCCTACTTTAACTCAAGATGTTTTCCATAAATTTATGGATGAAGGACTTTTCTCTAAACACTTAAATAGAATGAGAACACATTATGCAAATAAAAGAGAGATACTTTTAAAAGAATTAAATAAAATTGAACTTCCCTTTAATATAGATGATACCGATGCTGGACTTCATTTGGTAATGTCTTTTGATAAAACTATTACAGAAGATAAGTTAGTAAAATCTGCTTTAAAAGAAGATTGTAAAGTTTATGGTATATCAAATTATTATAGTGAAATTCCAGAAGAAAAAAATCATACTTCATTATTGATAGGCTATGGCTCAATTCCAATTGAAGATATAAATCCTGGTGTAAAAAATTTAAAAAAAGCCTGGGATAAATTAAAATAATTTTATATAAAAATAAAAAAGGTATGTACAAAATCATGTACATACCTAAAATTTTATTCAGCTTTAGCTATTATATCCTTAACTTTCATCAATCTTGTTATATTAGCTCTTTCATTTTCATCAAGCTTACTTCTGATAAACTTAATAGTTTCTTCTAAATCTGGAATTGTTCTATATTCAAGAGCATTTACTCTTCTTCTAGTTTTTTCAATTTCATCTGCCATTAATTGACAAGCTTTTTCAACTTGAGCTAGTTGTAATAATTTATCCATTACTTCATTTAAACCATCAATTGCATAATCTAAATCAGTAGATGTTTGAGCAAAACCATAAGGATATTTTGCATGTTCTTCACTATCATCTTTTTTAAATTCCATGATAGGTATATTAACACTCATAACATTCTCTTGTTGAATTTCTACTCCAATAGTATCTGTTGGAAATGAAACGGATTCTTCTAAAAATTCCGGACTCATAACTGCTGACGCTAATAAAAAATCCTTGAATGAATCACTTAAAGTAGCTTCTACTTCTTCACGTAATTCTTTATTCTTTCTAATGAGTTCAATAAACCTTCTCATTAACTCGTCTTGTTTATCTTTTAAAAGCTTATGACCTCTTTTAGATGTCTCAAGAGTAGCTCTCAGTTGTGAAAGAACCATTCTAGTTGGATTGACATTTAACTTATTAGCCATCTAATCAACTCCTTGGGTACCTTCCTCGCCAAGATATTTATCAATGTATTCATCTCTAATTCTCTTAAGCTCAGTTCGAGGAATTATTCTTAATAGTTCCCAACCTAAGTCTAAAGTCTCTTGGATTGATCTATTTTGATAGTAACCTTGATTTACATATCTCTCTTCAAATACCTTTGCAAATTTTGCGAATGCTTTATCAGCATCTGAAAGTGCATTTTCACCAAGTATTGCTGAAAGCTCAATAGCTTCTTTACCTGATGCATATGCTGCGTAAAGTTGGTTCATCGTATCAGCATGGTCTTCTCTTGTAAGTCCTTCACCTATACCATCATCTTTAAGTCTTGAAAGTGATGGAAGTACGTTTACTGGTGGTTGAATTCCTGAACGATATAAATCTTTAGAAAGTATTATTTGTCCTTCAGTGATGTAACCTGTTAAGTCTGGGATTGGATGAGTAATATCATCTTCAGGCATTGTTAGTATAGGAATTTGAGTTATTGAACCTTCTTTTCCTTCTATACGTCCAGCTCTTTCATATATTGTTGAAAGGTCTGTGTATAGATAACCTGGATATCCACGACGTCCTGGTACTTCTTTTCTAGCTGCTGAAACTTCACGAAGAGCTTCTGCATAATTTGTCATATCTGTAAGTATTACTAATACTTGCATATTTTTTTCGAAAGCTAAATACTCTGCACAAGTAAGTGCCATCTTAGGAGTTGCTAGTCTTTCGATAGCAGGGTCATCAGCTAAGTTCATAAATAGAACTGCTCTGTCGATTGCTCCTGTTTCTTCAAAGTCATCTATAAAGAATTGAGCTTCTTCAAATGTAATACCCATAGCAGCAAATACTACCGCAAAGCTATCACCTGATCCTGGAACTTCTGCTTGTCTTGCAATTTGTGCTGCAACATCATTATGAGGAAGTCCTGAACCTGAGAATATAGGAAGTTTTTGACCTCTTACTAAAGTATTTAGTCCATCTATAGTTGAAATACCTGTTTGGATAAATTCTTTAGGATATTCTCTTGCTACTGGATTTATAGCTATACCGTTTATATCTATACTTTTTTCTGGTATTATATTTGGACCATTATCTATTGGGTTTCCTAGACCATCAAATACACGGCCAATCATAGATTCTGATACACCTAATTCTAGTGGTTTACCTAAAAATCTAGCTGAAGTATCTCTAAGATTAATACCTTTAGAGCCTTCAAATATTTGGACCATTGCCTTGTCTTCTTCAATTTCAATTACACGACCACGTCTGCGTTCGCCTGTTTGTAATTGAATGTCTACAAGTTCTTCGTATTTAACTCCTTCTACGCCTTCTACGGTCATAAGAGGGCCTACTACTTCAGAAACTGATTTATATTCTTTAAGCATTAACGGCACCTCCATCTTTAGCTAATTTTTTCATATCTGTTGAAATTTTTTCCATTAATGTATCTATTTTATCCATTTCTGTTTCTGGAATATATTTTGCTCTAGCTATATCTTCTCTAATAGGCATATTTTCTATTTCAGAAATATATACTCCATTATCTAAAGCTTCTAATGCTTTTTCATGGAATGTTATTATAAGTTTTAACATTTTTATTTGTTTTCTTAATGAGCAATAAGTGTCTACTTCATGGTAAGCATTTTGTTGTAAAAAGTCTTCTCTTAAAGATTTTGCTGTTTCTAGTTTTAATTGGTCTTGTTCTGATAGAGAATCTCTACCTACAAGTCTAACTATTTCTAAAAGAGCATTTTCTTCTTGAAGTAAAGCCATAGCTTTTGCTCTTGTTTTTGAGAATTCTGGATCATATTCTGTATCCATATATTTATCAACTTTTGTTTCATAAAGTGAATAAGACTCTAACCAGTTTATAGCTGGGAAATGTCTTCTATGTGAAAGTGCGTGATCTAGTCCCCAGAATACTTTTACAATTCTAAGCGTAGATTGTGTTACTGGTTCAGACATATCTCCTCCTGGAGGTGATACTGCACCGATAACTGTCAATGCGCCTTCCCTATTTTCTTCACCTAGACAAACAACTCTTCCTGCTCTTTCATAGAATTCTGCAATTCTTGATGAAAGATAAGCTGGGTAACCTTCGTCTCCAGGCATCTCTTCTAGACGTCCAGACATTTCACGAAGTGCTTCTGCCCATCTTGAAGTTGAGTCTGCCATCATAGCTACTGAATATCCCATATCTCTGAAATATTCTGCTATTGTAATACCTGTATAAATAGATGCTTCTCTGGCAGCAACTGGCATGTTTGAAGTGTTTGCTATAAGCACTGTTCTCTTCATAAGTGATGAACCTGTTTTAGGGTCAATTATTTTAGGGAACTCATTTAGTACTTCAGTCATTTCGTTTCCACGTTCTCCACAACCAACATAAACTACTATTTCAGCATCTGCCCATTTAGCAACTTGATGTTGTACTACAGTTTTTCCTGAACCGAAAGGTCCTGGTATAGCTGCTGCTCCACCTTTTGTTACTGGGAAGAATGTATCTATAACTCTTTGTCCTGTTGTAAGTGGTTCCTTAGGGTCGATTTTTCTCGCATAAGGACGTCCTTGACGAACTGGCCATTTTTGAATCATATTAAGTTCTCTATCGCCTTTTTCTGTCGCTACTATAGCTACAGTTTGATCTACTGTAAAGTCACCGGCTTTTATTTCTTTAATTTCCCCTTCTACTCCTACAGGGACCATTATTTTATGATTAACAACTTCTGTTTCTTGTACAGTTCCTATAGTATCTCCTGGTACAACTTTATCTCCAACTTTTAAAATTGGCTCAAAAGTCCAGATTTTTTCTCTATTTAAAGATTTTACAGATACCCCTCTTCTTAGGTAATCTCCTGCTACTGCTTGGATGCCTTTAAGTGGTCTTTGTATACCATCAAACATCTCTTCAATAAGTCCAGGTCCTAATTCTATTGATAAAGGTGATCCTGTTGTAGTTACTATATCTCCAGGTCCTATTCCTGTTGTTTCTTCATATACTTGTATAGAAGCTTTATCGCCTCTCATCTCGATTATTTCGCCGATGAGCTTATAGTCTGAAACTTCAACAACGTCATAAACGTTAGCATTTTCCATTCCTTCAGCTACTACTAAAGGACCTGCTACTTTTATTACTCTACCTGCTTTCAATATAAGCTCTCTCCTTTATAAAATATTTGATCCTACAGCTTTTTCAACATTTTTGTTGATTTGGTCCATACCTATTCCAAGAGTTCCTTGGTTTGATGGTATAAGTATTACAGCTGGTATGATCTCATTATTATATCGTTCTATTGTTTCTGGAATTAGCTGAGCTAATTGCTCTGTAATAAATATTACACCGTATCCATCTTTTGCTATTTTATCTACAGTTTTTCTTGTCTCTTGAGCTCCTACAGTTGTAAAAACATCTACACCTAAAGCTCTAAAAGCTAAAACTGAATCCTTATCTCCAACTACTGCTACCTTATACATAGCTATCACGTAACCTTTCTCTAATAAATTCAGATGAAAGTCCATTTAATTTAGAAATAAATATAATCCTAAGATTTTTTATCTCTGTTTCTTTAGCTACTAAATATGCAAATAATACCTCTGGGCCATATGTGATTTTTTTAGCTTCTTTTGCTTTTTCCATCAAATAATCATCCATTTGTTTTTCAAATTTTGATAGATTCCCTGTGTTTCCATATTCGGCCATGGCGTCTTTTAAATTATAATAAATCCTTGAAGATTTAAATAAATTACTATTTTCATCAATTTCTTGATGTAAATAATCTTTATATTTATCTTTAGAGATAGTTCCACCGTCTATTATAAGTTTACTTAAATATTCAGGGCTATCGCCTTTTCTTTTATATCTTAAAAGAGTTCTAATATTAGTAAAATCTATTAAATCTTCTACATATTGAATGAAAAATTCTGAATCTAGCTCTCTAGCTAGTCTCATCATTTCTTCAAAATATTTAGTATCAATAAATAAGTCTATATCTTGTGAATCATCTTTAGTAAATTCTTTATCAACTGCTTCTCTAATCGAACCACTAAAAATATCATCAGCCATAATTTTTTCACCTGAATTAAGTTTTACTTTTAATTCATTTACGTTTGCTTTGCCTAGGTCTATATACATACCATCAGCATTATAATTGTATAAGTTTTCTTTTAACATAACTTTTAGATTATGATAATCATATTTATAAGCCATTAAGTCTATTACTTCATGCATAGGGCTTATACTATACATATAGTCGTATGAATTTTTCAATTCACTAGCTAATGCTTTTTCATAATCCTCAGGTCTTTCAAGCTTATTGATATAAGGCTGATAAACACTGTCGCTTAAAAAGTTTAAAGCTTCATTTATATCACTAGCTTCTATTAGTCTATCTAACTGTACTTTGTCAAGAAGCCTTTTTTCAATAACTCTAGTGGTAGTTGAGCTTTGGATAAATTTCTGTCTATCCATAAGTACCTCCTATCATTTGAATAGCTTCTGTACAATCTCTATTTCAAGCTGTTCTTTTTGTGATTCCAATAAACTTGTAAATTCGTTATTTAATAAAACATTTCCATCTAAAATCGCAAAACCATTTTTAACTGTTTGTTCTGATATTTTGTAACCTATATTAGCATTTTCTACTGCTTTTTTCATATGCTTAGGTACTAATATCTCTACATCTGGTTTTAATGTCATATTATCTAAAGATTTTTTCAAATAATCAATAAATTTAGTTTTATCAATATTTCCAAGTTCTTCTTCTACTAAAGCTAGAACTTGTTCAGTAATATCTTGTTTAGCTTGAATTACTCTGTCTCTTGCTTTTAAATTAGCATTAGATACTGCTTTATCTTTTATTTGTTTTACATCTTTTACTGTTCTTTTAATAATATTTTCTTTCTCTTTATTGGCTTCTGCAATTTTGTTCTTTATGAAAATGTCTTTTTCTTTATTAGCATTTTCCAAAATTTGCGCTTTTTCTTCTGCTGCGTCTTTTTCTATTCTTTGGATAATGTTATCTAAACTTGACATTTCCTCACATCCTTATAATTATATTTAACCTCTATTAAATTGCATTATTGTAAAGTAAGAACGCAATTGCGAATGCTAATATTGCATACATCTCAACCATTACTGCATATACGATACCTTTTGCTTGTTGAGCTTCATTTTTTGCAAGTAAGTTCATACCTGCTACTGATACTTTACCTTGAGCTTTAGCTGATGTTAAACCTGAAATACCGATTGTTAAACCAGCTGCTAAATAATATGAACCTTCGATTAATGTCATACCTGGTGTTAATTTGAAAAGAATTAATAGTCCTATTACGAAACCATAAAGACCTTGTGTACCTGGTAATAATTGTAGTACTAATGATTTACCAAATTTTTCTGGTTCTTCTATAACTACTCCTGCTGCAGCTTCCCCTGCAAGACCTACTCCTATAGCAGAGCCTGTTCCTGATAAAAATACTGCTAGTGCAACTGCTAATACACCAAATAAAATTCCACCGTTTTCAATAAAGAATTGTGCCATTCTTAATTCCTCCTAATTGTTTTGATTCAAAATTCTAAAATAATCTGATTTTGCAATTAATTTTTTAAATGGTTTTCCGCCACCTTCATAGAACTTATTAAACATCTCTACATATATTAATCTTGCAGAGTGTACATATGCTGATAAGTATGATAGGAATATATTAAATAATTGGAATACTATAAATATTATTACAGCACCAATTTTTCCTACTACACCTGCATTGAACATCATTTGAGATATCATGTTTACAGCTAATGCTATAAAGCTTCCTGATAATCCTAATGCCATAAGTCTTAGATATGATACGAAATCACCAATGTATCCTGTGATACCATATACTTCATTTAAAGCTGAACCTATCTTACCACCTACTGATTCAGCACCTCTTGTACCACCTATAGCAACAAGTATAAGTCCGATTATTAAACAAACTTTACCCACAGTTTTCACTGTCGCTGATAACCCCAAAGGTCCTGTTAATAGCATCGCTATAAGTCCACCTAGTGCTAAATACCAAGATAATGTATCAAGTACAGCATCAAATGGTTTTCCATCTCTTATATCTAAATAACCTTTTATTCCTAAAGCAAAGAATAAATGTATACCACCAAATATTAATGATAGTCCAATTACTGTCATTGAATCTTTAGCTGGATCAATTAACTTAGGCATTTCTATTATGCCACCCATAAATGAACCATATATTAATCCCCAAAACATTGCGCCAATACTTAGGTAGTTAAAAAATCTAAATGATTTTTTTTGTGTTTCACTAAGATTGCAAGTTTTTAGAATTATTAATGTAGCTAAAAATACTATTAAACCATATCCAAAATCTCCTACCATCATACCTGAAAAGAATGCGTAAAATGGTGCAAATAATGGTGTTGGGTCTAATTCATTATACTTTGGTAAAGCGTACATTTCAGTCATATTTTCAAATGCACCTGAAAACTTGTTATTTTCAAGAATAATAGGAACATTTGGATCGTTTTTATCTGCGTCTTTTACTTCAAGATAATATCTATCTTCAAGTTCTTTATTTATTAATTTTTTAAATTTTTCTACTTTATTAGTAGGAACATAGCCTTCTATTATATTAACTTTTTCTGTTTTTAAGAAGTTTTCTCCAGATGAAATTTTTAATTGTTTATTTTGTAAATAATCATGATAAATTTGGAAATTTTCCAAATCTTTTGTTTTTTCTTTTAATTCATTCTGGATATTAGCTATGTCTTGTCTTATTAATTTAACATTATTTTCCAAGTCATCGATTTCTTCTTGGACCTTTTTATGACCTTTTAATGTAACCTGCGCAAATCCTAACTTTCTTAAAGTATCAACTAATTCATCAGCCTCATCTTTTGTAGATAATGCTACTATATATACAGTATTATCTACTGAAGATATAGTTTCGATATATGAGCTAGTTAAACTCTGTATTTTTTCTTTTACAAGCTCCATATTTTTAGATGGAATAGTTCCGGATACTGCTACTACTTTATCAAATCCATTAAAATCTGATATAGTAATGTCTAGCTTTTTCCAAGGTTTTAGTTCATCTATCATTCCTTCAAGTTTTTGTAAGTCTTGTTCTTTAGAATTAAGTCTATCGCTTACATCCTTTAAAGAATTATAATGACTTTCAAAGTCAAAGCTCTCTGCCATCTTATTTAAGGTTTCAAAAGTATACTCTTTTTGTCCCTCTTTTAGTGCAGTTATAGTTCCAGGCTTTTCAACATAAGCATTTAATGTGTTTATAGCCCACTTAGCTTTGGCAAAGTCTTCATTAATTTCTGATAATTCATCAACTACTTTTACCTTATCTAATCCCTGATACTCTTCACTATCATTTTCTTGTAAATCATTAAAATGAACATATTCGAATTTTTGCAAATTTTTTAAAAGTTTAGCTCTGTCATAGTCAAAGGAAAATAAATTAAATTTACTCATTTTCACTATTGCCATATTAACTCACTATCCTCTCAACTATTAAACTAACAACTGAATTTAGTTCTTTGTCAGAAATGGATTTTATACTATCGGCTTCATGTTTAGCAGCCTCAAGTATCGGATTGGCTAACCTCTCCCCTTCCTTTTCTGCTTTAACTACCTCTTTGTTGCGTTCCTCATTGGCTTCATCAACAATAGCTTTGTACTGTGAAAAAGCTTCTTTTTTGCCATCTTCTATTATGCTTTTAGCCTCTTTTTTAGCTTCTTCAACTAATAATTCAGCTTCCTTTTCTGCAGATTTTACTCTACTAATGGCATCTACTGACACTATATCACCTCCTAGTAAATAGCTAGAAATCATAATAACGATTTCAGATATGCACAAATATAGTAGTGAAATACTCCTCACTACTAAAATATGCTATTAAATTTTTAGCGCCCATCATTAATTTTATATGTATAAATAATGGTAAAGTACACTACTACATTTAAAAAACATATCCCATGCTAACATTATATCATTAGAAAAATTAGACTGCAACGAGATAATATATCTTTTATAGTAATTTTTAGTCAAATACTTTAATGCATTAAATTTATTGTAAATTATTATATCTTATGAATAAACCATATGTCAATAAAATCGCTATTTATCAACATATGGCTTATCATTTTATTTATTAATTTTTTTTAACATTTATGATATATTTGTATAACCTTATACAAATTACTTACTATTTTTATTTTGTTCCGAATAATCTATCTCCGGCATCTCCAAGTCCTGGAAGAATATAAGCATTTTCTGTAAGTATTTCATCTAGACCAGCTACGTATATAGGTACATCTGGATGAGCTTCATGCATTGCTTCTACGCCTTGTCTTGCTGCTAAGATACTTACCATTTTCATAGATTTACAGCCTTTTTCTTTAAGAAAATCTAATGCTGCAATAGCTGAACCGCCTGTAGCTAGCATTGGGTCTAATACTAAAATATCTCTTTCAGCTATATCTGCTGGAAGTTTACAGTAATATTCAACTGGTTTAAAAGTTTCTGGATCTCTATAAAGACCTACATGGCCTACTCTAGCTGCTGGTAATATATTTAACATACCGTCAACCATTCCAAGACCTGCTCTAAGTATTGGAACTATGCCAAGTTTTTTACCTGCTAATACTTTTCCAGTCATTTTAGCTAATGGTGTTTCGATTTCTACATCTTCTAACTCTAAATCTCTAGTAACTTCGTAAGCCATAAGCATAGCTATTTCTGAAACTAAATCTCTAAAGTCTTTAGAACCTGTTTCCTTATTTCTTAGTATTGTTAATTTGTGTGTTATTACTGGATGGTCAAAAACTGTTACATTATCCATATTCATTAATTACGCCTCCATATTTTCTTTTAGACTATCAATTAGTAATTTAACTTTAAAGATATAATAATCTTTCAGTATATGATAATTTTATTTACGAAGAATTTTGAGATTATTTATTCTATATTATATAAATTTAAATTATTATTCTAATTAATATGTCCTTATTTGTTTTCTAATTAATATATATAAGTGCATCGTAAAATACAAAATTAATAAATATTTTAGTTAAAAATGTATAAAAAAATTTTGTAAGCAGTTTTACCTCCTTACTCAATTTTTTTATTGATAAATATATTATTTTGTTTTCTAGGTTCAGATTATATATACTAAGGTCTAAAAACCTATTTTACCTTATGACTATTATATAATAAAATCCTATAAAAATCTGCTATATTTAATTTTATTTATTTTAATTTTATATCCTATAAACTCTGTTATACTTTTTATTTCTTACAAACAAATACCCAAAATTCCCAAAAAAATAGCCAATTTATTTAAAATTGGCTTTTTTATATCTATATAACTATAACTGTTATATATGAAAATGTCAATATATTTATATAATTTGTTAAAACAAAATTTATTATTGCATATAGGAAAACGATATGATACTATATTCTATAATCTATACAATTAAATACATATTTTATTAATATTGAAAGGAGAATATATTATGGAAAGACTAAAAGGTAAAGTCAGTATTATCACTGGAGGCGGAAAAGGCATAGGTTTTGGTATAGCTAAGGCATTTGCTGAAGAAGGTTCTGATATAGTAATTACAGGTAGAACAATAGAAACCTTAAAAAAAGCAAAAAAAGAATTAGAAGATACTTATAATGCTAGAGTTATAGCTTTAGTAGCTGATGGAAGTAATAGAGAAGATGTAAAAAAGGTTATAAACGAAACTATAAAAAACTTTAAAAAGATTAATGTAGTTGTAAATAACGCTCAAATCTCTAAATCTGGTGTATCTCTTATCGACCACAGCACTGAAGATTTTAATATGGCTATTATGTCTGGCCTATACGCTACTTTTTATTATATGCAAGAAGCTTTCCCTTATTTAAAAGAAACTAAAGGCTCTGTTATAAACTTTGCATCCGGTGCAGGATTATTCGGAAAGCCTGGGCAATCATCATACGCTGCTGCCAAGGAAGGTATAAGAGGACTTTCTAGAGTTGCTGCAACTGAATGGGCATCTTATGGTATAAACATAAACCTAGTTTGCCCTCTTGCAATGACTGAGAGTTTAGTAAAATGGAAAGAAGCTTATCCTGACCTTTATGATAAAACTATAAAAGGTATACCAATGGGTAGATTTGCCGACCCTAAGGATGATATCGGTAAATTATGTGTATTTTTAGCTTCTGATGATGCTAAATATATGACAGGCGAAACAATAACTATGCAAGGTGGAAGTGGACTTAGACCATAAAAAAAGGAGCTATTAAGCTCCTTTTTAATTTAACTCGTTATTTTCTAATATTTTATCAATTAAAAAAATTAATTCATCTCTACATTTTCTATATTGATTTAAATCCATGCCATAAGGGTCTAAAATTTCTCCCTCTTCACCTATAGCAAACTCTCTTAACATATAAACTTTATTTTTATAACCATGATTTTTAACAAAGTTTATATGACTTCTTCCCATAGCTAATATTATATCTGCCCAATCAAAAATTTCCTCTGACCAGTTTTTAGATTTATAGCCTTTAATATCAATATCTATTTCATTCATAACATGTACTGAATTTTCTGTGATTTTCTCGCCTTTAGCTAATATTCCACAAGATTTAGCCACAATATTTTTATCCTTTATATCTTGAACTCTCTTATTAAATATATATTCTGCCATCGGACTTCTACAAGTATTACCTGTACATATAAATAAAATATTCATTAGTAGTATTTAACTCTCCCATTTGATGATTTTTTTAGTCTATTCATTATTCCTATTCCAAGGCCTTTTTCATATACCCCTTCTATAAGAATTACATCTATACCGTATTTATCCATTTGACGAAGATATTTAAATATTACTCTTGCCATTTCTTCATGATCACCGTCTTTACTTCCTAGTGATAAAACTTCATCAGCATTTTGTAATTTATCTATATTTTCATCAAATATTAATAAGCCTACTTCCTTACCTTCACTTTTATATTTATCTATAAATTTTTGCATATCATTTAATTTTTCTGCATTATCACCTACAAAAGTAAAAACTTCTGCATTAGGTGCATAGTGTTTATATTTTTGTCCTGGTGATTTAGGAACTATATTTTTATCTACAATAGATTTATCATAAACAACTTCTTCTACATATTTTTCAAAGTCTTCTTTTATATAGTACCCTGGTCGAAGTATACTATATGGTTTTTCACTTAAATCTATGACTGTAGACTCAATGCCTATTTTACAATCTCCACCATCTATTATCATAGGTATAATACCTTTAAAATCATAATATACATCTTGTGCATTAGTTGGTGATGGTCTTCCAGATATATTCGCTGATGGCGCTGCTATTGGCTTACCTACATAAGCTATTAAATCTCTAGCAAGTTTGTTTTTTGGCATCCTTATAGCAACAGTATCTCCTCCTGCTGTTACAATATCAGGAATTATTTCTTTTTTCTTTAAAATAATCGTCATAGGCCCTGGCCACATATTTTCCATTAATTTTAAAGCATCCTCTGTAACTTCTGCAAGTTTATAAACTTCATCAATACTAGAAACATGTAATATTAACGGGTTATCAACAGGTCTGTTTTTAGCTTTAAATATTTTTCTACAAGCATCTTCCGAAAGACCATTAGCTCCTAAACCATATACTGTTTCTGTAGGAAATGCTACTAGTTGATCTGATAACAAAAAGTTTTTTGCTCTTTGAAATACACCCTTCATATTTTCATCGTTGATTTTAAATATTTTAGTTTCTATAATTTCGTCCCTCCTCAAGCAATAGGTAGGATCCATATGTATTACTAAATCTATACCTAATTCATCTTTTGCTTTTTTTTCTAGGCTATCAATTATTCTGTGTACACTTACCACACTCAAGTTTTTTGGAATTTCTGCATGAGCTGTAGCTAATATCTTACCTCTTCCGTAATCGTGAATACTTAAGTCATGATAACCTCTAACATACTTACCTGAAAGTATTATCTTTTCTATTTTATCATATAATGACTTATCTGGTATCTCACCTAATATTAAATCTACCGTTTCTTTTCCCAAATCAAAACCTGATTTCATTACTAATATAGAAACTACTAAACCTGCAAAACCATCTATATTGTATCCTGTCATATAAGATACTATAGATGAAAAGATTACTCCTAAAGTTGCAAAAACATCATTTATAGAATCCTGTGCAAGACCCATGTTTATAGTTGAATTTATTTTTTTGCCTATATATTTATTATAGGAATACATATACACCTTTAATAAAGTTGAAGCTATAAGTATTATTATCAAAGATAATTTAAAAGCCACTTCTTCTGGATTAAATATTCTAATAATAGAAGATCTAAAAAGCTCTAAGCCCACTATTATTATAATTATCGCTACGACTAAAGACGCTACATATTCAAATCTACCATGGCCATGAGGATGTTCATCATCTGCAGGTTTACTCGATAATTTCGACCCAAATATAGCCACTAAAGATGTCAAGCAATCTGAAAGGTTGTTAAATGAGTCTGACACTATAGCAATAGAGCTCATTATTAAACCTATTATAAGCTTTAATGCAAATAAAAATATATTTATTACCAATCCTAAAGTACCAGAAAATATTATATAATTATCTCTAACTATTGGATTTTCTATATTTTCATGATTCTTTATGAATTTTCTTATAAGAAACTCTGTCATTTCTCCTCCTATTTATATTATAATTTATTATATTTTTTTAATATCTTATATCTTATTTTAACTCACAAGGGCAAATAAGTCACTAATATAGTCATTATCATTTAGTTATCATTTAATAAATATAAAAAAGACTGACTAATTAGTCAGTCTTTTTATCAATTTAAAGGTTTATTGATAGCATTTATCAAATTCCCCATTTTTATTTAAATATTCATTCATAAATTTATTTGTAAAATTATTTTAACTTTATAAAAACTTTAGAGTTTTCAATAGTATTTTCTAAATTTTTATTATTTAATTCAATAAGTTCTTTTTCGTCTTTACTATGTTTTACTCTATCATTTTCAAATTCATATAAATTTTCATCGGAACTCATCGGAGAATAAAAATAATTTTCATTATCTATTTTTATAATTTTACAATCAGCGTAATTATCATTCCAAATTCTAGTATATAGCTCTTTATCTTTTTCTCCCGAAGCTTCTTCTACTTTTTTATATAAATAATGTTCATCGCTAAAACTATAGTCACTTACTACTAAATCTTCTCCATTAATATCTGCAACTATATATCCAGTATGCTTACCATTTGTTATAAGTCTTATGACAATTGAATTTATGCCAGATTCTTCATCTAATGGAAATGTTAATAGCTCTGAACCTATCATAGTTTTTTCAGTCCAATTTTTATGATTTTCTTCATCAGATTTTCTTTTTTCTTTTATAAAATTATCTATATATCTTTCCCAAATAGAGTTTTCTTTTATATATCTAAAGTTTAAAGCACTTCTTACATTAGGCTTAGCATCTCTAACTTTTAAATTTCCATCTTTATTTTTAGCTAAAACTACATTTCCTACAACTTTATCCTTATCTGTCAATAATACGCTGACAGTGTCTAGTTTATTTTCTATGTAATAAGGATAAACTCTATCTATCTTGGTTGATTTGCTTATATTCCATTCAAAATTAGATTTTTTTTCATCTAAAAATTTATCTATAACTTTTTTTACTTCATCTGCTTCTTTAAATTTACCACTATTCTCTTGAGATACAAATAATGGTTTACCTCTTCCAATAGTATTATAATAAAATATTAGTCCTATTGAGCCGATTATCATAATTATAATCATAAAAAAAGCTAACCAGGTATAACCATGTTCCTTTTTCATGCCTTCTTCCTCTCATTCTATAATATAATAAAATCTCTTTTCTTTTATAAAAATATAAAGAATACTATCTTATAATATCATAATTAAAAAATCTTTTAAATAGAATGTATTTTAATAAAATTTTTTTCATAATTTTGATATATTTATTTTTTTAATACATAAACTATTTCTATATTTTCATTATTTTCATTTATTATATTCTTATTTAAATTTATATCATTTAAACTATTTTCACAACTGCTCGCAATAGTTGAAAAAATAGAAATTGCAATTACTATAACTAACCTTTTCATAATTTTTCTCCTCTTGTAGATATTTATTTAACACTATAATCAGTATAGTTTACAAATCTTTATATCTATCTACAAAAGTATTGCAATAACTCTAAGAAAAAGTTTATTAATTTCGCCATATATCTAAAATAAAAAAGAGGCTAAGCCTCTTTTTATTTTTATTTTAAATATTTCTTTTCTAATTCCATACGCATAGTCATTTTTGGGTCAACTATTTGACATACTTTTAAATCAGCTAATATAGACATTATCATACCCGCTTTATTTAAACTTATATTTTTCTTATCAATTATTATATCTGCCATATTTTCTATAGCTTTTTTAGAGGCTTTTTCCATAGTATCTCTTGATGCTATAGTAATAATTTTATCCTCCGTTTCTATTAACGGCGTACTATATTTAAAATCTTTTATAACCTCTACTTTTACCTTTACTTTACCAGATACTTCCACGCCTGAGCCCATTATTTCACCATCACCCATAGCAGCATGCAAATCTCCTAGAGCAAGTAAAGCTCCCTTTGTATTTACAGGTAGATAAAGAGAAACACCTTGCTTAATCATTTTACAGTCCATATTACCGCCGTGATTATATGGTGTATCAGTAGATATCTTGTCTTCTTTAGGCGCTGTACCTATAACTCCTATCATAGGGTTTAAGTCAAATTCCATGCCTCCAAAATAACCTTTATTATCTTTTATCTCAACAATAATATTTTCTTCTTTTTTTACTTTATCGCCTAAAGCACCTGCTCCTGGAAATGCTATAACTACACCTTTATCCTCTATTTTAATTTCAAGAATATCTACCTTTAAAACATCTCCCTCTTCACTACCTTCTATATATACAGGTCCTGTCGCTGGATTTACACATTCCCAATTTATCTCGCTCAATAAATCTTCTTTATTTTTAATGCTTTCAGAAAAGCAATCCATAGTTTCAAATTCTATAATATCTCCTGATTTATATTTTGCAATAGGTTTATTTTCGCTGTTCATGTTAAAAATCACATTGTTTTTTTCTATCATAATTTCCTCCTAATACTTACATACATCTATCCATTTTACAAAATCAACTATTTCAACTAGCTCATCTAGTTTAAGTCCAACTACTGTATTACTACTTCCACAAGCTAAATATACTTTTTCAAATCTTTTTAAACTTTCATCTAAATATATTTCAACATCTTTATTTACTAAAAAAGGACATACGCCACCAACTTCATGCCCTACTTTTTCTTTAGTTTCTTCATAACCTAACATCTTAGCTTTTGTTTGAAATTCATCTTTATATTTACGATTTTGAATTTTTGAATCTCCAGATGCAACTATCATAATAACTCTATTATCTATTTTAAATGTTATTGATTTAGCTATTAAATTTTCATTACATCCTATAGCTTCTGCAGCTAATTTTACTGTTGCGCTCGACTTATCAAATTCTGTTATTCTATCTTTAAAACCTTTATCTATTAAATAATTTTTAACTTCTATGTATGACAAAGTTACACCTCTTCTCTATATTGTTAAAGTAAATTATATCATATTAAATTTAAATTATTGAATTAGTCTTTTCTCTATATAAATCATCAACATAATTGATAATATTTTTTTCATATTTTATTTGTCCTTTATAAGGATTATCTTTATTTAATTTTTTAAATTTTTTATTTAATATATTCGCTTTTTTTATATCTTCATTTACCAATAACTCATATGAATATAAAATTCTTATCTTATCTTGCATGTATTTGGAAGCTTTTATATAAGACTTCACCTTTTCATAACAATCTTTTGCTTCTTTTTTATTATTTTTTATTATATATAAAAATAATTTATCACAATAAATTTCATTTACTATAATAGAAATAATATTGCTTTTATTTCTTAATATTTCATCTACTAATTCTTCAGCTTTATCAAATTCTAAATTTTCCATATAATATTGAACAAGTATAGAATAAAACCATATATTAGAATTTTTTATTTTTGAGCCTTCGTATCTCAATTTTATAGTGTGAATTAAGTTATTCATATCACTATATGTTTCTCCTCTTAAATATCTATCATTCATTCTAAGCTGAGTTTCAAAAGCCCTCTCTATATCTTTATCTTTTATAGCATTAATAATATTTTTGCCATCATTATCCACCCCACCTATATTCATAGGTATTAAGTTCATAAAGTTCATTACCAAACCTATCAAAACAAAATGAATCGTTATGAGAATTAAAACCGAATTATTAGTTAAGGCAAATACTATTGCTCCTATTATTAGCGAAGTAATAATACCAAAAACTCCTCCGCCTAAATTATAAAATAAATAAGCATTTTCTCGCATTTCATAATTTGGAACCATGAGACATTGCCCACCTGTTCCCGGTATATTAAATCTCTTTATTTCTAAGCCTTCCCCGTAATTTACAAAAACAAAAGATAATATCCTAAAGCTAGATAAACTATATCCTACTAATTTACCGAATATAAGATGTCCTAATTCATGTATTATTATATGTATATAATTACTGACAAGTATTGTCATTAATAATATTATCATAATTGTAAAGGTTTCCAGCTCTATTGGAAATTTATTTAAAAGATATACTTCTAATAAACCAAATATAACACCTATAATTATCATAATAAAATAAATTTTAAATTTCGAAATTTTTTCCTTCAATTTTATCACCCTATCTTTAAAACATAAACAGTTAATTTTTAATTTAAAATTTTAACCAATTACTATTAATTATAACTGTATATCGTAAAAAAAGACAGTATACAAAACTTCTCAGGAAATAGAACTTGTATTTTTCAATATTTATTTTCGAAACAAAGCAAAAAAAAGACTGCTTTTGTATATCAAGCAGTCTTTATACCTATTTTTAATATGTGAACTGTTTAAATGCTTTAACGATATTCCAAATACCTACTAACATAAGATTAACCCCTAATAAAAGAGCTATAGTTAAAGCTGAAGTTTCAGGGCTAAACAATAAGAAAATACCTATTATAAGTCCTAATATATTTATTATTAAAGTAGAGTAATAATAACTGCCTCCTATATATTTTGCTATATCTAAAGTTAAAAATCCTTCTATTGCGTCTATTATAAACCAAAGTGCGAAAATATATAAAAACACTAAAGCACCTGCTGATAGATTCATCATCAGTACAATTCCGACTATTATATCTAAAACTCCTGTAATAGTCATAGTCTTTGAATGAAAGCCTGTTAAATCATTCAGCCTACTTCTTATAAATATCTCCATAATACCCTTAGCAATCGCTGTAATAGCGATAATTAATACAATAGCTTTAATATTGCCTTCGGGATTTCTTAATGCTGTTATAGCAGCTATTATAAAAATAATTCCAACTAATAAATTTGCCCAACCTAACTTTTTATCTCTATACATAAAAACATCTCCTTTTTTATAATATAAATTAGGCTATTTATATATCTATTACCCTTAAATTAATTATTTAATACATATACTTAATTTATAAACAATATTAGCAAAATTAATCATATCTCAAAATAATTTTCCACAAAAAAATAGAGCCAGCTTAGCTCTATTTATAATTTTCAATATATTGTTGTAAGTTTATAGCCATATTTTTTGTATCGTAAAAATCAAATTTTTCATAGTCTTCGATTTCTATATTCATATCATCTATTACTACACCTAAAAGATTTTTCTTATTACAAATTAAATCGGTATGATGTTCGCTTC
>Ga0079226_10000671_pt1 | contig 24777 bp, 29 predicted proteins | sample Poulit2014_FD_76345 | JGI IMG/M metagenome (GOLD analysis project Ga0079226, IMG submission 76345) | Agricultural soil microbial communities from Georgia to study Nitrogen management - Poultry litter 2014 | ecosystem: Environmental > Terrestrial > Soil > Agricultural land | place: USA: Georgia...
ATATGTACTCGCAGCTGGCAACTGATAGCCGCCTGCCAGAGGAGGAAGTCCAGGGAATGGAGCTTCAGGACTATATTAATCAGGAGATTGCCGGACTTCCGCCAAAATATCGGAGCGTTATCATTTTAAGATATTTAGAAGAGTTTTCACTGCAGGAAATCAGTGACATATTGGATATTCCGCTTGGAACGGTGAAAACCAGAATCCATCGCGGGCGTGAAGCTTTACGGAAAAAGCTTCGCCATGTTTAAAGGGGTGTGATTGCATGAACTGCAGCAATGAAGCAGTGGAACTAATGCATAAATATTTGGATCATGACTTGACCAAAGAGGAAGAGCAAAAGCTGCGGATTCATCTGGAGGATTGTGAAGCCTGCCAAAAACATTTCCATGAACTCGAGCGTACAATCAAACTTATTCAAAATACTGAACAAATCAAGGCGCCAGCTGATTTTAAAGATAACGTCATGCAAAACCTTCCGGCTGAAAAGAAAAGCGTGAAATATACACGCTGGTTTAAGGCACATCCGGTATTGACAGCCGCAGCCATTTTCTTTATTTTCATGTTCAGCGGCATGTTTTCAACCTGGGATCAGAATGGTGAATTAGTCGTTTCCAAACAGGAAAACCTGGAAATACGCGGTGATACCGTCATTGTCCCCGAGGGTGTTACTGTAGATGGTGATTTGGTTGTGAAAAACGGCAATTTACGAATAGATGGAACAGTTGATGGCGATGTCAGGCTAATCAATGGCGAATTGATTGAAGAAGAAGATACGATAGAAGGGTCGGGACTCATGGCTTCAGCAGGAGAAGTGAACGGTGATCTGCAGCAGGTGGATCAGATGTTTGAATGGCTTTGGCTCCACCTGAAGGATCTGTTTAAGAATATTTTTTCACTGGGATACATCCAGTTAATCGGTTAAGAGGTATGATCATCTTTACAAATAAACCTGGGCACTGCCCGGGTTCATTGTGTTTCTGGATCTATTGCTGATTAGGCATAGCTTAGAATGTGATAAATCGTATCTTTTTGTGTCAATTATTTTTATAGGTTAAGGGGGAAGCAAGGTTTCTGATCCCTGACCGATACATATCTCACGTATGATTAATGGTATGACATGAAATATGATATAATGAATGGGGTTATGGCGTAAAATAGAAAGAGTACATATGTGGAAGGAAGTGTGAACATGCTTGATGGGGGATTCGACCTTTTGGAACTGTTTAGAATCGGTGTAGATATAGCTCTCGTCTGGTATGTTTTATATAAAATCATTATGCTGATAAGAGGCACAAAAGCCATTCAGCTGTTAAAAGGTATTGTGGTTGTACTGCTCGTTTGGGGCATCAGCATTCTATTTGAACTGCATACGATTCAATATTTGACAAACCAGGTCATCAACTGGGGTTTTGTTGTCATTATCATCCTATTCCAGCCTGAACTGAGGCGGGCATTGGAGCAGATTGGCCGTGGGAACCTTTTTGCAAGAGGCGCAAGATCCGAGGAAGAAATACTGGAACAAAAAATAGAAGCAATCGTGCAATCCTGTCAGTATATGGCTAAGCGCCGTATTGGTGCACTGATATCCATCGAGCGTGAAACAGGAATGGGTGACTATGCCGAGACGGGGATTCCGATTAATGGCAAGCTGACTCACCAACTGCTGACAAATATTTTTACCCCGAATACACCGCTCCACGATGGTGCTGTCATCATAAAGGATGAGGACATTTTTGCAGCAGCCTGCTATCTGCCTTTATCCGAAAGTCCATTCATTTCCAAGGAGCTTGGTACGCGACACCGGGCAGCTATGGGAATCAGCGAAGTGACGGATGCGATTACGATCGTCGTCTCCGAGGAAACCGGGGGCATATCCGCAACGAAAAATGGTGAATTGAAGCGGGATCTCGATCAGGAGGGACTGCGCAGTTATCTGCATGAAAACTTATCCTCATCCATGAGAGCCTCTGAATCCAAGTCACGTCATCAGAGGAGGAAAGATAATGGATAATTGGTTTAAGAGTCGGTGGTTTGTCCGTGCGATTTCGTTAGCCTTTGCAATTGCATTGTATGTGTTTGTGCAAGTTGAAATGGATGAGTATCAAAATGAGTCGCGGCTGTTGCCAAATTCAGGCGCTGATGTTCAGACAGTTGAGGATGTACCGGTCAATATCCGTATTGATGATGAAAGTTATGTTGTCAGCGGCGTACCGGAAGTTGCCACTGTCACTTTGGAAGGAACTAGAGGGACACTGACGGCTACAGCCCAGCAGAGGAATTTTGACATCTACGTTGATCTGGAAGGCCTGGAAGCAGGTACACATACTGTCGATCTGCAGCATACCGGTATCCCGGAGGAATTAAAAGTTTATATTGAACCAAAAACAATCGAGGTAACAATTGAGGAGCGGGCGTCAGAGGAATTTGATGTGGCAGTTGACTTTATCAATGTCGATCAGCTCCCTGATGGCTATGAGATTGGTGAATCACAGACAGATCCTGGACAAGTTACAATCACCAGTTCAAAGGAAGTGATCGAACAGATTGCGATTGTGAAAGTGTTTGTTGATGTATCAGAAACGACAGAGCCTATTGACAGCAGGGAAGTTCCGGTTAATGTTTATGATGCCAGTGGCAACGAGTTGAATGTCCGGGTTGAACCGGAAAACGTAAATGCTTCGGTTGATATCAATAATCCGAGCAAAAATGTTCCGGTGAATGTTGAAACAACTGGTGAACTGCCGGAGGGGTACTCACTATCCTCCATGTCGTCTAATACAGAAGAGGTGGAAGTCTTTGCAACGAATGAGGTGCTGCAAAATTTAGAACAAGTTTCAACGGAGACAATTGATTTAGCAGATATCACGGAATCAGGAACGGTTGAAGTCGGACTAGCTTTGCCGGATGGTGCAATTGTACCAGATACAGACACAATTGAAGTAACAGTGGAACTGGAACAGACAAGAACATTTGAAGCCGTTCCGATTGATGTTGAAAATCTTGGTGCTGAACAGGATGTATCATTTGTCCAGCCCGAGGATCAGGCAATGGATCTTACGGTAGCTGGAAATCAGGAAGATGTCAGCGAATTGGCGGCTGATGATTTTACTATTTTCATAAATGCTGAAGGGCTTGAAGATGGTGCACATGAAGTTCCCGTTACGATCGAAGGTCCCGATGGCATTGACGTGAACGGGGAATTCGATCAAGTGACCGTAGAGATTTCGTAACAGGCGATAGATTTAGCCCTTATCTTATCTGAAAATGTGGTTGGAAAGGGCAGAAAGATTCAGTCTTTGAATAACCTCTATAGTTGCTAAACGGATACAAAGGAGAGTTTATCAAGATGGGAAAATATTTTGGAACAGATGGTGTCAGAGGAATAGCTAACACAGAATTAACATCAGAGCTAGCATACAAATTAGGCCGGTTCGGCGGTTATGCATTAACTAAAGGCACCGATAAACCCAAAATACTGATTGGACGGGACACACGTGTTTCCGGTTATATGCTGGAAGGGGCACTTGTGGCCGGACTGCTTTCAATCGGTGCTGAGGTCATGCGGCTGGGCGTTATTTCAACGCCGGGGGTTGCCTATTTGACAAAAGCGATAAAGGCAGAGGCAGGTGTCATGATATCCGCATCGCATAACCCTGTCGAGGATAACGGCATCAAGTTTTTCGGACCGGATGGTTTTAAATTGTCGGATGATGAGGAGAATGAAATCGAAAAGCTGATGGATGGCGAGGACAACCTGCCTCGGCCGGTTGGTGCAGACATTGGGGTTGTAAATGATTATTTCGAAGGCGGCCAGAAGTACCTTTCCTTCCTTAAAGATTCGATTGATAATGATTTTGAGGATCTGCGAATAGCACTTGATTGTGCTCATGGTTCAACTTCAAGTCTGGCAACACATCTGTTTGCTGATCTGGAAGCGGATATTGTTTCGATTGGTTCCTCGCCGGATGGGCTGAATATTAATGATGGCGTTGGATCGACTCAGCCAGAAGCTTTACAGGCATTTGTCAAAGAGAAAGAGGCCGATCTGGGGCTTGCCTTTGACGGGGATGGCGACCGGTTGATTGCCGTTGATGAGAAAGGGAACGTTGTTGATGGTGACCAGATCATGTACATTTGCGGAAAATATATGAATCAGAAAGGTGTCCTGCGCCATAATACGGTTGTTTCCACCGTGATGAGCAATCTCGGATTTTACAAGGCATTGGAAGAAAACGGCATGCGCAGTGATAAAACTGCAGTCGGTGACCGCTATGTCATGGAAGAAATGCGCAAAGGCGGGTACAATCTTGGCGGTGAACAATCCGGCCATGTCATTTTCCTCGATTATAATACGACAGGCGATGGCATGTTGACAGCGCTGCAGCTGGTGAATGTCGTCAAAGAAACCGGCAAACCACTTTCTGAGCTTGCCGGTGAAATGACCATATATCCGCAAGTACTGAAGAACGTGAAAGTCCTCGATAAGCATAAAGCCATGACGAATCCAAAAATTCAGGAAGCGATCGGCCGTGTCGAAAAAGAAATGAACGGAGAAGGTCGTGTGCTTGTACGGCCGTCGGGAACCGAGCCGCTCGTCCGTGTTATGGTTGAAGCACCAACCAAGGAAGACTGTGAAAAATATGCTGATCAGGTGGCAACCGTGATTGATGATCTGCTGGGCATGAAGGAATAGATGATTTGTACCAAGCTGCTCGCCGGGAAGGGGGGCAGTTTTTTTAGATGAACGCCAGATTCAGCCACGAATATGCTGAATGTTGTTATAAAAACACCATATGTGTGCAGCTGAATAGCAGATTTGACCATTCCGGCTTATTGATATCTAAAACCTATTTATTTCATTCAATTTACGTTATAATTATTTTGTCAAATAAAATAATTCAAATTTTTACCTATAGGGGGAATATGATGATCACATTTCCAAAACCGACTGTTGAGCAATTTTTCCGTACATATGTCATAACAGGATTCGATGTCAGTACCGATGAGGAACGACTGATTTTTAGTTCTAACTTGGACGGCAAGATGAACCTGTGGGCGATGGATCTGCCTGATACATATCCATATCTGTTTGCGCATCAGGATGAATCGTGCAGCACTATCAAATTTGATCCCAAAGGGCGTTATGTCTTGGCGGGATTTGATAAGGACGGTGATGAGAACCATCAAATTTATGCGATTCCATATGATGGCGTTCTGCCGCAGCCGCTTGTGACAGGTGATCCGCAAGACAAGTATTTTTTAACCGACTTGAGCGATGATGGCGAGCGCATCTATTACATGACATCCGAAGAAAACCCATCGTTCATGAATGCCCGTGTCCGCAATTTGGAAAATGATTCGGATACGCTGCTGAATATCGGCGAGGTGTCACCGACCGAGCTGGCAGCTGTGTCGGAAAATGAAGAATCATTTGTCTACCTGCGCGCGTTTGCCAATACGTATGTCACCGGCTTTGTTAAAAAAGGAGAGAAGACGCTTAACCTGACACCAGATCCGGGAAAGGTTCATGTAACATTTGATCCTGTTTTTGTTGGCCCCAATACAATCTATTTTGTCACGGACTATGAAAGCGAATATAATTATGTTGCCAAATTTGATTTGAATAACCGGAAATTTTCCCGGGTACTGTCGGTTGAAAATGAAAGTGTTGAGCAGTTGAAGTTCAGCAAGGAAAAGAATACGTTATTTCTTGTCACTGAGAAAGGTGTGGCAGATATACTCTATCGGTACGAGATGGATACGGAGAAACTGGTGAAGTTATCGGCGCCGGTCGATGTCATTGAACAGGTCAAAATCACCAAAGCAGGCAATCTTTATGTACTGGGAAGAAGTGCAACAGTTCCGCACAATATTTTCCAATCAAAATTTGGTGAGAATTGGAAGCAGCTTACAAATAACCGAGTACTTGGCTTAACCAGCCATGATATGGTGGAACCTGATGTCGTTTCGTATCGATCGTTCGATGATAAGGAAATTGAATCACTGCTGTTCAGGGCGAAACCGGAAAATGATAATGGCTATACGATTTTCTGGCCGCATGGTGGTCCACAGGCTGCTGAGCGGAAATCATTCCGATCGATGTTCCAATGCTTCCTGAACCGTGGTTATACGATTTTTGCACCTAATTTCCGGGGAAGCACAGGCTATGGTTCGTCTTTTGTCAAGATGGTCGAACAGGACTGGGGAGAAGGACCGCGACTTGATTGTGTTGCCGGGATTGAATGGCTGTTTGAAAATGGTATAACTGACCGTGACAAGTTGTTCCTCGTCGGCGGCAGCTATGGCGGGTACATGACATTATTGCTGCATGGGCGCCATCCGGAATATTTCAAAGCCTGTGTCGATATTTTCGGCCCGTCTGATTTATTCACATTTGTCAATTCGGTCCCCGATCATTGGAAGCCCATCATGGAGCGCTGGCTTGGTGATCCTAAACGCGATAGGGAACGTTTTGTGAAAGATTCACCGGTGACCTATCTTGATAGCATGACGAAACCGATGCTTGTCATCCAGGGGACAAAAGACCCGCGTGTCGTCAAGGAAGAATCCGACAATATCGTTAGCAAACTTCAGGAAGAGGGTCGCGATGTCGAATATCTTGTTCTGGCAGATGAAGGACACGGCTTTTCAAAAAAAGAAAATGAAATCAGCGTTTACAAGCGGATGCTGGATTTTTTGGAAAAACATCAGCATTAGGACAGAAGAGGTCAGCACTGACTTCGCCTGATTATATACCTTCTCACTGCTACAATCGAATACAGATTAGAAAAAGTGGCATTTCCAAAAATTTTTTTCGGATGCCACTTTTCAGCTATTCACGTCGATTATAGGAGCAGAGAGGGTTATTTATTCAATTTTTTCTCGCACGTTTCAATGGCTGTCTCGGTAGTTTTAATCAATTCGCTGTTTCGATTGCCCGATCTCAATGCCAAAGCCTTATGAAACAAATCGAGTGCTTGCTCATACTCACCCTGGTCAAATAGGTTTTTACCTTGATGCTCATAAACGAAATCACGATATTCAATGTAATCAGGATTGTTTTCGGCCAAATCCATTAACTCTGCGAACATTTTATTGGATGTCTCATAATCGGTTTCCCACTGGTATGTATTCGCCAGCCTCAACTGATTAATAAAAACGCTCTGTTTCCTGCCTGAATCCCGGAAGATGGCTATGGCCTCGTTAAGATGTCGCTTGCTTTCGTCGAGCTCGCCAATCACCCGTAAAAAATAGCCAAGTAAACCATGCAGTTTCCCTTTTTCGGTGTCATCAAGTGTCTTGTCATCGAGTTGTTTCTGAAGATACATCATGCCATGAAGCATGTCCATTTTGTTTAAAGGAATTTCCCGTAAATTTGGGCCGAATTTAAATGTCATATCATGTGGGATATCTGAAATGTTCATGAGATTACTCCTTGCTTTTTTACTTTAAGTATACCAGCCCCGCGGGGATACTTCTAATAAGAGCCATACTATATCAGTTGAATCCAATACGGGTTCAGTCTTTTTATGTCTCTAGAACCAATTTTTGCGGTATAAAAAATTTCCGTTTAAACAAGCTATCAATAAACATGAGAGGATTGATTATTATGATAAAAAATATCATCCGTGGCTTTATTGTGCTATGTGCAATTGGGGCGGCTTGTTCGCTTCCTAAAAAAGCATACAAGCAATATTTGCCTGTCACCTTATTTTCTACAGCTTGTCAACTTGTGGAAATTCTGTATTTTACGCTTCACAAATTGTGGAAGGTTAAGGGCGGTCCAAAGTCAGCGATGTGTCATGCATCGATTTTGGTAGTGGGGCCTTACTTTTTTTCAAATTTGTGGGCTTTTCATTTATCCAAGGGGAAATTTGTCAGATACTTTTTCATCAACCTCATTGCAGACCTGATTTATGCGTTCCCAGTTGTTAATTTGTTCAGTAAATTAAACTTCTTTAAACTTAAAGTAAGTTCAAAACAATTCTTTTCACTGATTTTTACGAATGCCCTTTTAAACTATGGATTCCAAAAGTTTTATGAGAAGTTTAGCGTCCCGAGCAGAGCAAGAGAATGAGTGTTATTGTACCTTGTTATCGTCAAAATTTATGGCATGATTAAGCAGGATTCCGCCATCATGAGAAGCCAATGATGGGTAAGAAAAGGATTATTTTCAGGAATCCTTGTACCGTTCTTTTCCCTCCAATCTCTTTTAGTGATATCTAATATCTGTTTGAACTGTAATGGTGGTTTTATATAATTCATAAAAAAATGGACACCGTACTAGAGAAGGCATATCCCATGTACGGTGTTTACTTTTAACTTAACAACAAACTATTCACTTTTACGACGTTTAAATATCATCGTTGCAACAACAAATGATATAATAAGCAATCCGCCAAACCATACGATTGTTACCCAATGATTGTTACCAATTTCTGTTCCGATAAGGAGCCCGCGCAATGTCTCAATTAGCGGCGTCATTGGTTGGTTTTCAGCAAATGCATGAAGCCAGGCAGGCATTGTATCTGTCGGAACAAAAGCACTGCTTACGTAAGGCAGGAACATAATAAGGAAGGTGAATGCACTGGCGGATTCCACACTTTTTGCGAGTAAACCAAATACCACAGATAACCAGCTAATTGAAAATAGAAAAAGACTCAAGATACCAATCACACCAAGCCATTCCTGTAACCCTGCGCTCGGTCGGAACCCGATTAGTATTGCTGCAAGGAGTACCAATGCTGTTCCAATCATATTACGGGCGAAGCTCCCGATCACATGACCGACCATTAAAGAAGAGGGAAGGATAGGCATACTGCGAAAACGTTCAAACAATCCCCCGACCATATCCTGTGTGACGCTCATTGCTGTCATGGAGCTCGCATACCCAACGCAGACAATGATCACACCAGGTACGACATAATTAACATAGTCTGTCCCTGTTTGAATGGCTCCCCCGAAAATATAGACAAACAATAACATGAGGATGACCGGTAAACCAAAACTCAAAAACAAGGATTCTGGATTACGGAATAAATGTTTAAAGCTACGTCGAGACATCGTCCATCCATCCAAAATAGACCAATACCATTTTGATTCAGTCATTTATCATTGCTCCTTTCCCACTACGGCTCGTTATGTCCATGAAGACATCGTCAAGTGTTGGCTTACGAAATTTAACAGATTCGGGTTCAATTCTGTGTTCATAAAAAGCGTTTAACAGTTGTCGTAAATGTTCCGTTGTACCGTCGGTTGTAATCGAAATGCTCATGTCATTATCATTTATTTGCCCTTCTAAAAGATTCTGTGCCGTATTAAACGAAGCCGAATTCCTGAATTCGAATACCAGCTTTTCTTCTCCAATAATACGTTTTAGTTCTTCAGCTGTTCCTTCTTCCACAATCTTACCGTTGTTTATGATGGCTATTTTATCCGCGAGCTGATCCGCTTCTTCCAATTATTGTGTTGTTAAAAATATGGTTACCCCATTATCTGCAAGACGCTTAATTAATTTCCACATATTCCTGCGGCTGCGTGGATCCAGTCCGGTTGTTGGCTCATCAAGGAAAATCACCTCAGGATCAGCGAGCAGACCGATTGCAATATCAAGTCTACGGCGCATACCCCCTGAATAAAATTGTGCACGCTTTTTGGCAGCATCTATTAAATCAAATTGTTCAAGCAGATCAGCTGTTCGTTCTTTAACAACTTCCCCTTTCAGATGATTTAAGCGCCCCATCATCATCAGGTTTTCTTCGCCTGTCAGCAGTTCATCTACCGCAGCATACTGACCGGTTAAACTTATCACTTTTTTGATGGAGGAGGCGTCACGGCTGGTATCATACCCTGCAATTGTCGCAGTTCCTCCATCTGCTTGAATTAATGTCGATAAAATACGAACCGTCGTTGTTTTTCCTGCACCATTTTCTCCAAGCAATGCAAAAATAGATCCGCGTTCCACATCGAAATTAAGGGCGTTCAAAACAGTTTGCTTGCCGTAGGTTTTCTTAAGATTTTTGACAGAAATAATCGTATCGTTCATCAAACATTCTCCTTTCGTAAAAGATTGACTTATTCACTCAAAAATGAAACGAATTGAATCTCAATGGTGGAATCAACATAACTTAATTTTGATTGACTAATTCAGTCAATCAAAGAGTATAGGTTTTTTACGTATCTGTCAATCATTATTTTCAGTTTGTTGAAAACAGGAAAAGGAAAATGTCATGCATTAACGAGTTGAGATCATTCGTAAAAGAATATCCGCTTTCTGATCTATATTTTTCCGCCACCATGTTGGGTCATCCGCCATGATCCCGGAAATGACGTTTAAATAAATACCCAGCAATTCCTCTGTATCTCCCTGAATAATTTCGCCGGATTTCTGCCCTTCAGCAAACAAAGGGAATAACGATTCGATGTAAAATTGCCCCGATTTCTCCACGAGGTCGTATATATTATCTGGCAAATCACTGGATTTCGTTAAATGTTGGATGATCCGAAAGACATCACTGTTTGTTTCTGTGTCGCCCTCTGTAAATATAAACGTTGTAAACTGTTTTATTTTTTCGAGGGGGCTTAACTGGCTTTCATTCAGCTCATGAAAGACTTGGATCACCCTGTTTCTTTCCATTGCCCATTCGAGGCTTTCATACAAAACTTCATCTTTGGATGTAAAATAGTGATACACGAGGCCGTGGCTGACTTCTGCTTTTTTCGCAATCATACTTATTTTCGTGAGTTTGACGCCATTATCGGCAAATACTTTGATAGCGGCACGCATAATTTGTATTTTTCTTTCAAGACGTTTCTGTTCTAGTTGCTCTTCATTTAAAGGGGCCATAGGTTTCGCTTCTCCTTTATGATAATTATTATGATTCTATCACACCATAATTAGGTTACGGCTGCCAAGTCATGATTTATTATACGTCACTCTGCCAAGCCACTTATACCGGCGCGTTGACACAAACCGGTATGCCGGGTCACCGATAATTTTGGCAAACGGAAGATGGAGTAACAGCGCGAGTGGCATGGTTGCAGGCAATATAGAGAGAATCCTGCGTACCGTGTCGAACCCCGTCAGCATCTGTTTATCTTTCGTATACATAAATATTTCGTCATACATATTTTTATAACCATTAACCCTTTCTTTTACCGATTCACTGACTTCCTGGACGGGGTACCAGAAAATGGCGTCATTCCAGTCCAGTTTTTTCAGTGCTGCCTTCACCGTTCGGCATAAAGGGCATTCAGCATCGAAAAATACAATATGTCTATTCATGTGTCTTTTCTCCTTTCCGGTTATATGTATTCCTTCAGTTTTCAATAAGCAACCCTTATAAGAATGATATAGTTTAAATTTTAGATTAAAAGGGAACTAAATGAAGTGTATATTAACTTAGTGTAAATTTACCATTAATTTGGGTCTTAACAAAATGAAGATATGGGTGTAGAATAGACGTCGACCAAAAAATAATTGCCCGTTATCGGGTTAAACATGCTGGCTGGAAAGGTTATGTCCGCATCCGGCACAAGTTCTGATTTCAACGAAAAACTTACAGTCAGCGGGAGAAACATGGAGTGAGAAACAAATGAAAAAACTTAAAAACTTAAAATCTTCCAAAATGGGATTTTTTCTGCTTGCATTAATCCTGTTTTGGATGAAGACGTATATTATATATATTTCGGAATTTGATTTAGGGGTCAGTAATCTGATGCAGCATTTTTTGCTGTTCATCAACCCTTTGAGTTCAGGCCTGATTTTGTTGGGTTTGGCACTATTTTTTAAAGGGAAACGGTTCGGGATTACGCTGCTGATTATTGATTCTTTGTTGACGTTGTTTATGTACGCCAACATTATTTTCTACCGTGAATTTAATAGCTTTATTACCATTCAGACGCTGATGCAAACTGACAATGCCGGCAGTATAGGAAAAAGTTTTTTGGGATTGGCTGAATGGCATGATTTCTTTTATGCCCTGGACCTTGTTATCCTGGCTGTTCTGTACTTCAAACGGAAGGCCGACTGGTCCCCGGCACGCTTCAGTCCAAAAAAACCTTTTGCTGTACTGGCAGCCGGTGTACTGGCGTTTGCTATTAATCTAGGTTTGGCGCAGATTGACCGGCCGCAGCTGCTTGAGCGCGTTTTTGACAATAATTATATTGTCAAATATCTTGGTTTGCCTAATTTTGCCGCGCTCAATACCGTGCAGGCTGTTGAAGTCAGTGCCAAGCGTTCGATGGCCTCAAGTGAAGATATCATGGAAGTGGAAAGTTATACCGACAAAAAATACGCTGAGCCGAACGCCGAATATTTTGGCAAGGCAAAAGGCAAAAACATTATCAAAATTCATTTGGAATCTTTCCAGTCATTTTTGATTGATTATAAATTGCACGGGGAAGAAGTGACGCCATTCCTGAATTCGCTTGTTCATGATGAGAGCAAGAATTTTACGTACTTTGATAACTTTTTCCATCAGACTGGGCAAGGCAAAACCGCGGATGCGGAACTGTTATTGGATAATTCATTGTACGGCACGCCTCAGGGGGCTGCATTTGTCACGAATGGCTCGAACACGTATCAGGCGCTGCCGGCCATTCTGGGCCAAAGGCAGGGCTATACGAGCGCTGTATTCCATGGTGATGAGGGTTCATTCTGGAATCGTGACAAGGTTTACAAGCAATTTGGGATTGATAAGTGGTATGATGATGAGTACTATGATATGAGCGAGGATAAAGTCATCAACTATGGTTTGAAGGATAAGCCATTCTTTAAACAGTCGATACCGATGCTTGAAGATCTGGCTGAAAAGGATGGGCCGTTCTATGCGCACATGATGACATTGACACATCATTATCCGTTTGTATTAGATGAAGGAGAAGCGTCAATTGAACCTGCAAATACTGGCGACGGTACCGTGGATCGCTATTTCCAGACAGCCCGCTATCTGGATGAGTCGCTGAAGCAATTCTTTGAAGACTTGAAGGAAAAAGGGTTGTATGAGGATTCGGTCATCATGATTTACGGCGACCATTATGGTATTTCGGAAAACCATAAGAAGGCGATGAGTGACATCGTGGATGAGGAAATGACACCACTGAAAAGCGCCAACTTACAGCGGGTTCCGTTTATGATCCGTGTACCGGGCATGGAAGGTCAAGGCATCAATCATGAATATTCCGGTCAAGTGGATGTTATGCCGACGTTGCTGCATCTCTTGGGAATTGATGCCAAAGATTACATTCAGTTCGGTACGGATATGTTTTCTGAGGAGCATAAGGAATTTGTGCCGTTCCGGAATGGTAGCTTCATGACAAAAGACTACAGCTACGTCGAAGGGAATTACTATGATAATGAAACAGGAGAAGTCATCGAAGAACCGACAGAAAAGATGAAAGAACGGAAGGAACAGGTCCATTATGAATTGGGTCTGAATGACGATTTGCTGAATGGTGACCTGCTGCGATTCCATGAACCGAATGAAGACTGGGAACCTGTTGATCCGGGTGAATACCGGTATGGAAAATCTGGTGAAGAAGAAAATGATGATTAATGAAAAGCCTCCACTTCTGACGTGGTGGCTTTTCTTTTTTAAAACGCGAGAGGTATTTTTATTCCGTGGGGGAATATTTATAAGTGTGCTTAATGATACAGTGCAACGTAACAAGTAGTCTGATAATATAGAATCTGCAGGATAATTTCGGAGGAGGTTGTTTTGGTGAAGGCGATTATTTTTGACTTTGATGGGACGTTAGCCGATACATTGCCGGTTTGTTATCGGGCGTTTCAGGATGTTTTTAGAACATTTGACGGCAGGGAACTGTCTGATGATGATTTGCACCGATGATCAACATATCCAGCATGCTGAACCCCTGACCGTCAGAACCGAGTAAAAACGGCTCAGGCGGGGCATGAGGCGGTGTGCTTTTGATTGTTGTGCCATCCTCCTCGTAAACGATTGAGGCCTGATCGACATGATCATTTGCCGTTACAGAATAAATAACGCTGGTACTGATCAATACCAGGAAAAACAGAGTCCCGGCAGCAATTTTCCAATTTTTTAAATAGCCGTAAACCGTTCGGAGTAGTCCAATTGCTGGTTTCCATGGTTTCAGTTTTTTCCACTCAATTCGCCTGAAGCGATAGAGCAGATTATTAAGAAACACTAAAGGATTGTATGACCGCTGTTTTTTAAAATCCGGCTGCAAGGCAGATTCAGGGCTCCTATCCAGCCATAAATCAACCAGTTGAAAAATAAAGAAGAACGGTGTGAACAGCATGATTAATGATGCGGCGATTGTCATTGGTGTAAAACTTTCCAGGATGAAAAAACTGATACCGTGCACATTGAATATCCGTTCAATGATAAACTGGCTGGAGAGTGCAGCCCAGATAATCACTTTTGTGTGGTGGAAAGTTGTTGGCATGATATTGCGCAGCACATGTACTACCAGAATGCCGATCTTCCGGATGCCTTTACTCTTCAGGAAAAGGACATAATCCTTGGTGAATTCTTCTTCAATCATTAAGAGCAGAATCTTGAACAGCGAAACCATTGGCAAAATGGCCAGCGTAATCATTGGTAATGCATACGCCTTGTTTTCCATATAGGACGCAACCCGGAACAACTCGATGTCATATGCTTTGAGCAAAAAGAGCATCAGCATCTGCACCAGGGCGGCAATGACAATATCAGGTACCGATTCAAGAAAATCCAGGCCCCGTTTGACAACCTGCAGGATTTTCCGGGGGAGGAAATTGGCACCGAATGCAAATATAAATGCCTGGGAAAATCCAAGCAGCAAAGCACCAAACAAAATCTGCAGTGAATAAACAAACGGGTCCCACAACGTACCGATCAGTGAAAATTCCCCTGATGACATCGATACATCGTATACCCAGGAATCCGGCTGGATAAAGATTAGAAGGAACTCTCCCAGATCCGTAAAATAGCTTGTATGAGTAAAATGTTTACGGGAAGGGAGATACGAATAGGAATATTCTGATATTGGGGTTCCGTGGGCGGAATCCCAATATCAGAGAAGGGGTTAAGTCTTTGTTTTCTTAGTATTAAATAACAAAGGAACTCTCACCTTTGATAAACTAGAATTGTCAGAGACTAGAAAGGTGGAGTTCCTATGTATCATGATAACAACAATTGGATTCATTTAAAAGAAATTGAACAAGAACTGTTTCAACGGCTGCAATATTATTTTCATGTTGTATTACAAAAGCTGTTGGCGGACATCGATGTTTGGCTTATGGAAAACAGAGACCATGAGCGATATAAATATAAGGAAAAGCAACCAACTTCTATAGATACGGTATTTGGGCCGGTAACGATAGAGAGAAGGAAATACAAAGACCGGGAAAAGGGTGTACGAGTGGCGTTGTTGGATCAATGTCTTCAGTTTTAGGGGAACGACTCCCTTAGCCCTTATTGACCCGGCTGCTTTAGCAGACGCTATAGCTGAGGCGGAGAAGGCGGAAACAGAGGATAACAAAAAAGAAGCAATCGCTAAATTACGCACGTTCATTCTGGACAATCTGGAAGCATTTCGGGATTATCGTGAGAGATTGCAGGAAAAGGGTGTTGAAACAGGGTGGATGCGTCCTATGGGGTCAGCTGAGTCGAACATGAACTTCTTTTCCAAGGCCTTAAGAAAATGGGTTATAGCTGGTCTATAAACGGACTTGATGCCATGGTAAGAGGTATCATTCATCGCTTTGATGGAACGCTTGAAGAAGCGCTGCAAGCCCACAGAGGCTCCATGTCAAGGCACGAAAAGTATTTATACATTTGAAATCAGGAAGCATGTATATCATTCACGAAAAAGTACTTTCAAAAACAAAATCAAAGGTCGAGAGAAACTTACCGCAAAAACTTGACTCACTCCAGGCTAACCGAAAACGTGTACAAACATAAAATCTGTGGTATACTATACATAGAAAGACATCATACAGCATAGCATATAAAAACCGTTCCATGCAGTCACATGGAACGGTGCAACGACCGAACCCCATCAAAGGGGGCGGCTCAATGTCCAGGAAAGACCTCCCAAACAGAGCGGCTAACTCAGAGGGGAGGTCTCACTTTTTACCGGACATCATCATTGCCACTAGTGTCCCAAAAAAATTATTAGGGACAAAGAATAGTAGGTTGATTCGTCCATGGCATCACCCCCTTCCGCCCTGACATTGAAAACAATGGCAGTCCGACGGGTTACAGAGATGAGCCACCCTCCCTTGAGAAGCCAGTCATTGCTTGGCCTTCATTATAGCATATATTACCAGCCGTTATCACCGATTTTAAAATACTTCTGAATTTACCGATGAACTATAATGTAGTCTTGTACATATGGTTAACGTGGTATTGCAGTATGATAGAAAAAAAGAACCGGCATCTGACATTTCGCAGTCATTACCAGTTCTCTTAGGACAGCTTTTTGAATATTTTTTTGCGGTAAAATGGAAATTTCGGGTTGCGATGGAGTTTTCGCTTTTTGACGAGGTCGTCGAATTGTTTGCTCTTTTTGGCTTCATCTTTGTATTCCTCACCGGTTGCATACGTCATTAAATCATCAGTGGACATATCTTTTCCGCTTTGTTTGTCATTGCCTTCTTCCGGGACAAAACCGGCATTCTTTAAAATCTTATAGGCCTGATTCAGTTCCGGTGACAGTCCTGGCAGTTCATCCCTTACATTCAGTTTTTTTCCTTTCCCCGGCAGATTGTCGAAATCACCATTCTCGATTGCTTCTTTAATTTTATCCTCGACGATAATGTACATGGGAAAGCCTCCTTTTAGTGCTTCCATTATATCAAAGAATGGCCGTTTTTGCTTAACGCTCAGCGGATTTTTATTTAACACCATCAATAGCATCAACTGATTAAAAATGCCGCATTTCCAAAAACGAAATACGGCGGTCGTTCTTATCATGAATTATGATTGATCTGCTCGATCTCTTTCTCGGCCATGACTTCATTTGCAGCTTCCAGTTCTTTATGCTCCTCAACCGAATCGCCGGCATAGTTGTCTTCTTTTTTAAGCGGATGATTGGCATCCAGCCCGTCCTGCACGCTTAATTCGCCATCAATATTCGCCTGTGTTCGCCGTTTAAATGTCTTTTTGCTTCGTTTTTTCATACGATTCACCTCATGATTTAATCTTTGCTGCACCATGCTTTTTATTCTCAACCTTGTATTACGATGTACATCGTAATACAATAACGTAAGAGGTGATGCTATGATGGATCGTGAAATCATGAAGGGCAGTATTGATATTTTATTGCTCAATCTGCTGAACGGAAATGATATGTATGGTTATGAGATGGTCAAAGTGCTGAAAGAGAAAAGTGAACAGCTGTATAACATGGGGGAAGGCACTCTGTATCCGGCATTGAAACGTATGGAAAAAAAGGATTGGCTCGAATCGTATTGGTACGAAACGGATCATGGACGGCGGAAGTATTACCGAATCACGGACGACGGTAAAGCTGAATTGGAAAGAAAGCTTAACGAGTGGAACAGTGTCCACAACCTGATTACCAAAACATCGGGAGACTTGTCATGACACGGATTGAACGGTATGTCGAAACGATTTTACAGCAATTGCAAAGTCCGCATGATGAACGTGAGGATATCAGAGAGGAACTTCTCAATCATTTACAGGAAGCGAAACAACAATATATCAATAAGGGTTTTGGAGAGGAGCAGGCTGAAAAGCGGGTACTATCCGAATTTGGAAATGCGGATACAATCGGACACCATCTGCAGGAATCGATGTATCCGTTTCAGCGCGGTTTGTTATATGTGATTGGCATCGGAACCATTTTATTTGGCGTTATTTTTTATTTGAACCTGCTATTTATTCTTAACGAACCGATTCCCATCTGGTGGCTTGCTGTTCAGCTCTTGTCAGGAAGTGCGGTTACACTGGCTGCCATCAACATTTCATTTGTCGGACGGTATTTTTATATCATCAATTTAGTGCTGCTTGTTAATGTTATCTGGAACGGGATAAACTTTACGTTAGCGTGGGATTTGTCAACATGGCAGGCGATCTTTTTCGTTATTTATCTGTTGATTCTGATGGTTTTTGGAGCTGTTACAGTCATCCGGAATTCTTATGACTCGAGCGGCTATACTGAAAACAAACAAGAAAAGCGTGGGCTTGTTTTGTTCAGTTATGCGATAAATTTGCTGTTTGGTGCTGCTGTTGCTGGTTTGAGCCTCTTTTTCCTGTGGGCGTTCCTTGCTTTTTCAGAGGCTCGAATAGAGAGCCTTTTGACGCTGACTCCGATGATTATTTGGCTTTTGACGTATAAATTTCAGATGACGTTTATTGCGAAAAAGCCGCTGTTATCGATTATATCCGGTCTCGGTTTTTCTGTGCTGTCGATATTATTACCTTATGTCATGCTTCTTTTGTTCACGGGGAGGTTTTAAAATATGACATTAAAAATGAAAAACATCAGTTTTATCACAGGAATGGTTATTCTTTTTTTAATCCTGTGGGGGGCAGGCTCGTTTGCTGATACAGAGGGCGGCTTTTCCGGATTCGGGCAGTCAACCGATATTTCACCCGATGACAGTGAACTTGTTTTTTCATATTATCATAATGATGATGCCGCGTTATATACTGTCCCTGTCAGCGGCGGGGAAGCTGATCTATTGGCAAAACCCGATAAGGGCAAGTCGTTTATTAATCCGAAATTCTCCCCGGATGGTGACAAGGTTGCCTTTATTGAACAATGGGAAACTGAAGAACGCCGGTACAGTCAGTTGCGGATTTTTGACCGGAAAAGTCAAACGATTATACAACGAATCAACACAAGTGGGTATGTAACAGAGGGTGCATTTTCACCGGACGGGAAGTCATTATATTTCCTGAAAGCTGATGTCTATAAAAATTATTCGCCGATTGCTTCTGAGCGTCCGCATGATTTTGATATTTTCCGTATGGATCTGGAATCCGGTGAGACAGAACAGATTACTGACAGAAAAGCTTACAGCATGTCATCGCTTGAAGTGACACCGAATGGGGAACAGCTGATGTATAAAAATTACGGAAGCAGCGATCAGCTGGTATTGCATTCACTTGAAGATGGCAGTGTAGAAAGAATCGTGCCTATAGGTGACTTTGCATCGGGCTCGCCGATAATTTCATCTCCAACGTTATCACAGGACGGAATGCATATTGTTTTCTCAGATGTTGCTGCGAAAGATGAAAATGGCACATTCGTGTACGAAGGTTTTCGGATGGATTTGGATACCAAACAGGCAGTGCAAATGACATCCTTTCATGAACATGTGACAAGTCCGGTATTTTTTCATGATCAGGATATGCTGATGGTAACTGTGGATAAAAATTTTGCTGGGGCTGATCCGGATTACAGTTATTGGCAAATCAGTGCAGATGGGGAAGAGCGGAAACACGTTGACATTGGGATACCGGAGGACAGTGAATCATGATAAGGAAGACCGAAAATGGATGCATTGCTTTTGCAGCTATTATGATGCTGACCATAATTGGATCAGACAAGTATATTTTGGTAAATGAAAGCCTCCAATTCAAATAACTGTTTTATTGACGATTTTTGTGTAAAATAGCATTAAAGAAATCAATTGTTTTACGGATAGAATTTTGAGGGGGCATTGATTTTGAAAGTGATTGGCATAGCCGGATCTGTTGTCGGCTCGAAAACACGAATTGCCGTCGAACAGGTTTTAAATAAAATGAACGGTGAACATCAGGAATTAAAAACGGAATTAATTGACCTAAGTGATTATGAACTTGTTTTCAGTGATGGCCGGGATTACCGTGACTATAGCGGTGATACGAAAACAGTATTGGAAAAAATTATGAGCGCTGATGCTTATATTATCGGGACACCGATTTTTCAGGCATCCATTCCGGGGGCATTGAAAAACCTGTTCGATCTGCTTCCGAACGAGGCGTTCAGGGATAAAGTTGCCGGTATTGTCGCAACAGCAGGCTCTTCTAAACATTATTTAGTACCGGAGCACCAGCTGAAACCGATTTTGTCCTATATGAAAGCAGTGATCCTGCCCAAATATGTATTTGTGGAAGAAAAAAATTATTATCAGAAAGAAATTGTGGATGAGGATGCCATATTCAGGCTGAACCAGCTGGCAGATGATTTGGTACATGGCATTAACGTGTTCAGTGAAATCCAAAAAGCGAAGGATTCAGCATTTCCGTTTTAAAGAAAAAATAAGGTTATGCAACAGTTAACTGGAATATGTTCGGGAAAATGATGGAGCTGTAACCAATTAATTCGTAATAAGGCTCATGGAACGGGAGATGTATCGTGTATATTTCCCGTTTTTTACGCCTGTATGCTAAAGTTCACAATGAATGCCGGATCAGTTGGGGCTGCTGCATACAGGCAATGACAGAAAAAATCAATCAACCTGAGCATGCGGGTTCATATATGATATGCTATAACTAACATTTCTGAAGGAGACGTGTGAGCGGGTGGAAATTCCAATTCTTTATGAAGACAATCATCTTCTTGTCGTTGAAAAGCCGGTTAATATACCCGTGCAGGAAGACAACACAAGGGATAAGGATCTGCTGACAATGCTGAAAGAGGATATTAAAATCCGTTATCAGAAACCGGGTAACGTCTTTTTGGCGCTTGTCCATCGGCTTGATCGTCCGGTTGGCGGTGTGATGGTTTTTGCCAAAACATCCAAAGCAGCCTCACGTCTCTCGGACGCTATACGCAGGGAAGCGTTTGAAAAGCATTATTTGGCCGTCGTGCGGGGACAGCCTCCGCAAAATCACGGCACGTTGGAAGACCATTTGCTGAAAGATCATCATAAAAACAAAGTTCATGTTGTTTCATCAAAGACGAAAAAGGCAAAAAAAGCGGTGCTGGATTATGAGATGATTGAAGAAAACGAGGAATTGAGTTTACTATCAATCAATCTTCAGACTGGGAGGCCTCACCAGATACGCGTTCAATTGGCGACCATCGGCTGTCCTATTTACGGTGATCAGAAATATGGGCATAAGGTCAATAAACCGGGCCAGCAGATTGCACTCTGGTCACATGTGTTGACGTTTGAACACCCGACAAAGAAGGATATGACAAAAAGTGAATCTTTGCCACCGGATGTGTACCCATGGCATCTTTGGCCGAACTTTTGCAAAAGGAGATGATGACAGTGGGGAAATCATTGCATACCTTTACGATTGCAACACATGAGAAACAATCGTTCACCAATCTTGACGGCTACCTGGACAAGGTACTGGAGGAAAGCAGTGTCCGGCATGGGATCATGGTTGTGTACTGTCCACATACGACTGGTGCGATTACCATTAATGAAAATGCCGATCCCGATGTTAAAACAGACCTGAAATTCGGGCTGGATGAGACATTTCCGAATAAACCACAATATGTCCATATGGAAGGCAATTCTGATGGGCATATGAAGTCATCTGTTGTCGGTGCAAGTGAGATGTTGATTATTGATGATGGCCGTCTGATTTTGGGCACGTGGCAAAGTGTTTATTTCTGTGAGTTTGACGGACCAAGGACAAGAACGGTTTATGTAAAAATATTGGAAGGTTAATAAAGGGTGGTAAACGAATGGGCAGCAAAGTAAAAATATCAGACCTCGCGGATGAAATGGGCATGCAAATGGATGAGCACTTTTAACTCATTAATAAAGAAACCGGTGAGATCATCTATATCATGGAAAAATTGGTCAGGATGGCAGAAGATGGTGAGCCATATGACCATTTGCCTGACTGGCAGCAGGAACAGATGGAGTTGGCCATCGACTTTGTGGAATATGATATGGAGAAATACTTACCGATCCCGTCACAATTTGACATCAACGAATACGGGATGATGGAAGATTTTTGCTTTTCCATCAAAGATTCCAATGCGCAGAACAAACTGCTGCACACCATACGCGGAAAAGGAGCCTTCAGACGGTTTAAGGATATGATTATCGACCTGGATCTGGCGGAAGATTGGTATAATTATCGGGATAAACGCTACAAGCAAATTGCAATCGAATTTTGTGAAGATCATGGGCTTGAATATGTTGAGTAAAAGGGAAGATAGTGATGAGCCGTCAAAAAATGGAGAAGATGGTACGCCTCATGCGGACGGGCTCCTGAAAGAAAAGGGATATATTAGTCCGGTGGATCTCTTAGTCGGAATGGATCGTCTGACGCCAAAGCAGATGGCAGATTGGCGCAGGAAAAAGATTCCTTATCTTGAGAGAGTGACGGTCGACGGACTGGGAAAAATGAATTTTATCTTGAAAACGCTGAACAAGTTCGCGAAAGCATATGAGCTTAAACCTTTGAAAACAGTTTACAAATCTTGGGGAAAAGAGCCCTAAAAACATTTACGTTTTTCAAAAACAGGAAATCCGTCTAGCGAGTAAAAGTATGCCACTCATTATGTGGCCAAGCGTGTTCGGAATAAATAAATTAAGGGGTGATTGTAAATGGCAGAATTAAAAGAATTGCAGTCAAAAGAGGAATTAGAGCAGGCATGGGGACGCTCAATGGAAAAACCGGTTCTATTTTTTAAGCATAGTACGACTTGCCCGATCAGCGCTGGTGCGTATAAAGAATATCAAACGTTTCTGGAATCCGCCGGTGATGATCTGGGTGTTTATATGGTCAAAGTGATTGAAAACAGAGAGATATCTAATCAGATAGCCGAAGAGACGGGTGTCAAACATGAATCCCCGCAGATTTTTCTGATAAAAAATAATAAAGTGCTCTGGCATACCTCGCATTCAAAGATAACCAAGGATTCTATAAATCAGGCATTGCAACAAGTGGTATAGCCAAACTGCTGCATTCTTGCTTTGCAGCAGTTTATGGTTTCCGAGATTATAATTTGTTTTTGCTGGGCGTCCATATTCCGAATGTAAATGAATAACAAAAGCAGTTTATCTATGATTTGTTAAGATTTCAAGGACGTTTGAGACAAAAACATCCTGATTAATTTTCAGGGCAATACGTGTACATTTTGGTCCAAAACAATTACTCGCCCCTGGTCGGAAGTCAGCAATACTTTTACCGTATGCAAATTTACCTTTATATTCAACCTTAACCTCTCTTTTTTTGTACTCATACAACCCGTCAATATCAAGCGTAGCCATTAAAGCAGCCAAATCGTGTTGCGGTGTTCCGGTAATACCTGGCTCTTGTTGTTGATAGTATTCATAATAGAAATCCAAGATCGGTTTGATGATCTTTTCTAAAGGTGAATCTGAACGCGTATCGATGAGATTGACGTCTCCCGGGCTCAATAAAGCATCCCTTGTCACATCCAAAGGTACGATTGTCAGGTTAGCGACATTTTGACAAACGTAATTAGCGGCAATCGGATCACCGTAAAAATTCGCTTCGGCTACTTCAGTCGCATTGCCAGGTTCCATAAAAGCTCCACCCATCAGATAGGTTTCTTTTATATCTTCCATCACTTCAGGACTTAAATAATGGGCAATGGCCAGAGAAGTGCATCGTCCGACATTAACGATTGTTACCTCATGACGGTTGTTCTTGATTAAATTAAACAGCTTACTGAAATTCGTACGATTTGCATAACGTTCTTCTGGCATTGGAGGATTGATTGGACCCAACCCTTCCATGCCGTGGATTTCAGGAAAAAAAGTAGGTTCTTCACCGCTCAGGGGACGTGTAGCACCAGCGATGACAGGAATATCTGTACGGCCTGCCAGTTCCAACAAGTACTCGACATTTCGATATGCTTTTTCTCGATCGATGTTTCCGTAACCACTGACCACTCCAAGTAGCTCTACCTCGGGATTCTTCAGCGCGTAAGTCAACGCGATAGAATCATCTATACCTGTATCGGCAAATAAGATTATTTTTTTCATTGAATCACCTCAACCTACCTTATGAAAAAAAGATAGTGTTTGCTTGTATGTTTGTCCGATGAGAGGCTTCTGAAGTGGAGAAAACGGTTAAAAGCTTTTCCGACAGGACCGCGTTTTTGAAGAAGTTTCAAAATAAAATGCTGGACCAACGTAATGCCGTATTTCGAGGGTGTCAATTATAAATGGAATGGCATGCCTGCCGTATGGTCAGGATCGTAGTGATAAATAACCATTGGCTTGGCTCATTCTAATTTTCCGTAGTAGGCAATTGAAAGAACTGCATTCCGGGTTGGCATTCTTTTAAGTTATTGACGGGGATTAACTGGATTCCGTCATATTGTTGAGCACTATGTGATACAAGTACGCCATGACGCACACAATTTCGGTAAAGGTCAGGCAGTTATAAATTTCTAAAACTGAAGGGTTATGTTGAGGGGGCGAATGAATTTTACGCGCACTTATAATGAATGATACTTAGCAAGAAAAATCGCATCAAAAGGTCAAATGAACCTCATTCAGGCAAGAGGCCAGTAACACATCCATGTATTATAAACCTTGTGAAAACACTGTCATAGTGCGCTTTTTGCGGATTTTTGCTTACCTATGAACTGTCGAACTTGAGTTTAAAATTCTGTTTAAATCTTACTATAAAAATGAGACTGGGACATAACAAAAATGACCAACGCTAAAGGCAAACAATAAGTTGCCTTAGCGGAGGAAATATACGGAGACTCCTGCGGGATTAAAGGCATAGGTGAGACCCCGCAGTGCGGCAGCAATCTTTTCTGCGAGGAGCGTATACCTCACAGAGATAGCTTGCAACGCGACGAGCACGAGGAGGCTCACCAGCCGCCCGCGGAAAGCGACGA
>Ga0079226_10000672_pt1 | contig 24750 bp, 23 predicted proteins | sample Poulit2014_FD_76345 | JGI IMG/M metagenome (GOLD analysis project Ga0079226, IMG submission 76345) | Agricultural soil microbial communities from Georgia to study Nitrogen management - Poultry litter 2014 | ecosystem: Environmental > Terrestrial > Soil > Agricultural land | place: USA: Georgia...
AGCTTTTGCTTCGGCCTCTTCCATCACCATTACCGAGCCCATGATGGAGCACTTTTTTGCCAACTTAGAGCGCTTTAAAGGGCGCATTGTGTTGCGCCCACAAGAAATGAGCAACCACCCCGAAATTGTGCGCCGCTTGGGTGTTATCGCCATCAACACGGCATTGGAGTTTGATCTTTACGGCAACGTGAACTCCACCCATGTGTGTGGCACCAAGATGATGAACGGCATTGGTGGCTCGGGTGATTTTGCCCGTAATGCGCATTTATCCATTTTCGTTACTAAATCCTTAGCTAAGGGCGGCGCCATTAGCCGTGTGGTGCCCATGGTGTCGCACACCGACCACGCCGAGCACGATGTGGATGTGGTGGTAACCGAGCAAGGGCTGGCTGATTTGCGTGGGTTGGCACCTGTTGAGCGCGCGGCAGCCATTATCGAGCACTGTGTGCACCCAGAATACCGTGCGCAGCTAGAGGATTATTTTCAGCGTGCTAGCGCTAAGGGCGGGCACACGCCGCATTTGTTGGCGGAAGCGTTTTCTTGGCACCAGCGTTTCGAAGAGCAGGGCGATATGCGCCCGGCAAAAAACGCACCCTTGGTGCAAGCGGTTTAACTCTCTGCTTGGGAGTGTGGGGGAAGCGCCTTGCTTCCCCCTTTTTTTGCCTGCCACAGGGGCGGCTTATCATGCGGCAAAATAGGTTAGCGGCACCGCCAATGCATAAGCTTTAGTGGGCACAAAGTGTGCGCATGGGTGCAGCAAAGCGTGTAACAGGGTTTGTGTTTTTATTGGCAGTAACGCCTTTTATTTATGCGGCAGGCTCTTGTGTGGCACGAAAGTGCTAAATAGGCTTGGCCTTTTCCCAACAACAAGAAAAGGAAACGCCTGTGTACAGTGCCGGCTGGAACAAACAAGAGCTCGCCATCAAGCCCCGTGGCTATGCCATGCATGGTTTTGGTAACCCTAAGCACCGTGCGTATGGCGTGCGCAACCCATTGCAAGTGCGCACCTTTTATATTGCTGCCGCAGATGGGGCGCCGCTAATTTATGCCTGTTTAGATTTAGGCTATGTTACCCAGGCCATGCGGGCGGGGGTGGTGGCTGCGTTGCAGGCGCAGTGGGGCACGGCATGGAATGAAGAGCAGTTGGTGCTTACTTGCACGCACACGCACTCTGGCCCTGGCGGCTGCACCCAAGATGGCTTGTATAACTTGGTAACGCCGGGCTACCAGCCTAGCCACGTGCGCGCCATTGTTGAGGCCACGGTGGCCAGCATTTTGGCGGCACAAGAAGCCGCCGCACCCACAGACATTTATTTCAGCAGCCAGCCCATAGCCGGCGCTGTGGAAGTGGCATGGAACCGCTCTTTAGCAGCCTATAACCGCAACCCCGATGTGGCTCAGTGCAACGAGCACGATACCCATTTGGCGCTTGATCGCGTGATGCACGTGTTAGAGTTTCGCCGTGCAAACAAGGTGCAGGCTTTGCTTTCGTTGTTTGGTGTGCATGCCACTTGCTTGGGGCCTGCTTTGCAGCAGCACGATGGCGACAACAAGGGGTATGCGGCGTTGTTTGCCGAGCAGGCGCTTGCGGCGCAGGGTGTTAGCAACCCCGTGGCAATTTTTGCTCAAGGCACCTGTGGCGATGTGTCGCCGCATTTTCAGGGCCCAGGTGCATTGCGCCGCCGGCGGCAATTAGCAGGCGAGGGCGAATATGCCTACGCAGAAGAAAATGGCCGCAAACAAAGTGACCATGCGCTGAGCATGGTGGGCAGTGCAGCGGCATTAGTCGTGCAGGGGCCGCTAGATGGCGTGCTCACTTATGTGGATATGGGGCAACAAAAGGCCGCTCCTGAATTTGCCCAAGGCCGCAACGATGCCTATACCAGTAGGCCTTGCCATGGGGTGGCGTTTTTTCGCGGCACCCCGGTAGATGGCCCTGGCATGCCTAGCTTTTTAGGCCTTGGGGCCACCGTGCTGGCGCGTGCGGTTAAGCACAAGCGTTTGCGCAGCAAAAACCCCGATGAACGTGCTTATTACACAAAGCTTTATGCCAGCCAAGGGCCAAAAGATGTGCTGATGGAAGATGAACGCAAGCGTGTGTTGGGCTATCCGCTGGCGAGCATTCCGCTGCCCGGAATAGTAGACCCACTGGTGGCTGAAATTAAACGCCAAGCCCGCGCAGGGGCATTGCACCGCAGCAACATGGTGCCTTCGGTGTTGCCGTTGCAAATGGTGCGTTTGGGCAACCTGTGGCTAACTTGTGCGCCGGGCGAATTTACCACAGTGGCGGGGCGGCGTTTATTAAACACCGTGGCAGCACAATTGCCGCAAGGTGCCGAACAGCGCCATGTGATCACCACTTATTGCAACGATTACATGGGCTACGTTACTACTTACGAGGAATACCAAGAGCAAGCTTACGAGGGCGGCCACACGGTTTATGGGCAGTGGACACTAGCTGCATTCCAAACGTGTTACCAGGCGCTGGCGCAAACGTTCGCTTTGCCGCCTGCGCAGCGTTGTTACGATACGCACACTCGGCCACCTGCGGCACCCACGCATGAATTACGCTTGCGCACCCAGCAAGCGCCTTGGTGAAATTAGCACTGGTAGCATCTTTTTCTCTACATAAGGCATTGTTAAATTAGATGTAAGTCAAGCACATAGGCCTATGTTTGCTAAATTGCTCAAATAGTAGCTTATCTGTGCTTATGCTTGACCAAAGTCACTATTTACAGCTGATTAATGGGCCACGGGCGGCGGGGTGGTGTTACTGTTGCCGTGTAGCAAGTGTTACGTAAATGCTCAAATGCGTATTGCGAAGGCGTGCTGTGAAAAGGCGTTTTGGCACTAGGCAGAGCAGTTTTGATAATGCGGTATAAAGGAGATGTAACCATGCGCATTAGGCAATACACCGCTATTTTTATGGCGTTGTTCTTAGGCTTGTTTGCCTTAAGTTCGGCGGCCGTGGCAGATACTAGCAAAGACGTTACCATCCGCCCCGATGTTACTTTCACTCTGCGCACCGATGTGCAAGAGGGTAAGTTGGTGTTTGTGGGCGAGAAAGGCAAAATTAAAGGCCAGGTTAACCCCGATCTAAAGGTGCCTGAAAAATCGGTGGTGCAAATTAACTTGGTGAACGGCGATGGCGCATTGCACGATATTGCGGTGCAAGATTTCAACGCTAAATCCGACCAAATTAGTGGTAAGGGCGCAGCCACCGCCATTGTGTTTCGCGTGGGTGAATCGGGCGAGCACGATTACATTTGTACCCTGCCAGGCCACGTGGCTGCAGGCATGATCGGTAAGATGATTGTGGGCGAAGGCGAAGTGGCCTCTGAGCCAACGGGCCAAGAAATTGCTAAAGACCCCACCGAAGTGGGCGAGCCAGTGGGTGATCGTGCACCGAAATCCATGGTGGTAAAGCTTGAAACAACTGAATTAGTGGGCCAGCTTGCTGATGGCAGCACCTACAAATACTGGACGTTTAACGACACCGTGCCAGGCCCTATGATCCGTGCCCGTGTGGGTGATGAAATTACCGTTGAACTCACCAACTCTGAAGACAGCGACCACATTCACTCAGAGGATTTCCACGCGGTAACTGGCCCAGGTGGTGGTGCGGCAGTAACCCAGGTGGCGCCAGGCGAAACAAAAAGCTTCACCTTTAAAGCCATGGCTCCTGGTTTGTTTGTGTACCACTGTGCAACGCCCATGGTGGCGCAACACATTACCAACGGCATGTACGGTTTAATCCTCATCGAGCCTGAGGGCGGTTTGGCCACAGTAGATCGTGAGTTTTATGTGATGCAGGGCGAGCTCTACACCACGCAAGACCACGGCCAAAAAGGTGAGCACGAGTTTTCTTTAAGCCGCTTACTTGATGAAAACCCAAGCCACTACTCCTTCAACGGCACCATGAATGCGCTAACTAAAACGCACATCATGAAAGCCAAAGTGGATGAACAAGTGCGTATCTTCTTTGGTGTGGGTGGCCCGAACCGTACGTCGAGCTTCCACGTGATAGGTGAGATTTTCGACCGCGTGTTCCGTGATGGCGATTTAATCACCAAGCCAAGCCAAGGGGTGCAGACGGTTACCGTTGGCCCTGGTAGTGCGGCAATGGTTGAGTTCCAAGTAGACGTTCCCGGCCGCTACATCTTGGTAGACCACGCTCTTTCCCGCATGGAGAAAGGCCTTGCTGGCTTCCTTGATGTGGAGGGTGAAGAAAGGCCAGAGCTGTTCAAAGTAAATAAGTAATAGCAACGGCTGTAGCACTAAGCCCGCCCCCAATAGGGGGCGGGCTTTTTTGTGCGGGGCTTGGTTTGCATTGGTAAAAATTACGTGTTAATTGATAGCTGTTGTATTGTTATGCAACGGGGGTGCTAGCTCAACTGAAAAGAACACAAGCAGGGGGCAGGGCGCTTGATATTGGCGTAATAAAAAGCGAAAAACCATGAACAAAAGAGAACAATTAATTGAAAAATATGTTGAGCAACTTACTGGTGTAGGGGTGAAAGTAGACCGTGATTTGCTCACAAAAGTAACCGTTGGCCTTGGCCCATCTATTTATAATGCAGATGCCTCCACTGTGGCATCTTCCGACCCAAGTGAACTGGCTACAGTAAAAAACAATTACCTGATTAAGAAGCTTGGCCTTGAAGATGGCCCTAAGCTAGATGAGGCAATAGATAAAGTAGTAGAAACCCTTGGCCGTTCTAACCGTAATAAATACCGCGCTTGTGTGTATTACTTGCTGTGCATCGAATTTGGCAAGCAAGCCGTTTACGCATAAGTGCACGTTGATTGATGCCTAGCCCAGCCTTGTGCTGGGCTTTTTTATTGCTAGCGCAGGCACGGGTGTTAACGGTTTGCATAAATATCAGTAGAATACGCCTCTGGCGTGCCACTAGGGCATGCTTTTGCTTAACCACTAACGAAGGAATTTTTATGAGCGTTCATGAAATTAAGCACCCACTGGTGCAGCACAAGCTTGGATTGTTGCGCCAGGCAGGCCTTAGTACAAAAAGTTTTCGTGAGCTCTCGGGCGAGGTGGCTAAGTTGCTTACCTATGAAGCCACTAAGGGTATGGAGCTTGAGCAGCACGAGGTGCAGGGCTGGAATGGCGATACTGTGCCGGTGCAGCGTTTGCGCGGCAAAAAAGCCACTATCGTGCCTATTTTGCGTGCCGGCATAGGCATGCTTGAAGGGGTAACCGATTTATTGCCCAGCGCACGCATTAGTGTGGTAGGTGTGTATCGCGACGAAGAAACGTTGGCACCCGTTGAGTATTTCGCTAAATTTGCCAACGAATTAGAAGAGCGCTTAGCCATTGTGATCGATCCCATGTTGGCCACGGGTGGTTCGATGGTGGCTGCACTGGATATGTTAAAAAAACGCGGTTGCACGCAGATGAAAGTGATCGTGCTGGTGGCTGCCCCTAAGGGCATTCAGCGGGTAATGGATGCCCACCCTGATATTGAGATTTATACCGCCGCCGTGGATAAATGCTTAGACAAAAACGGCTACATTGTGCCGGGCTTTGGCGATGCGGGCGATAAAATTTTCGGCACTCGCTAACCTTCTCTTTTCTTGCACCGCGCCCACGCTTTAGGGCGCGTTGGCTTGCCGCTTTATCACAGCGAATGACCGCTGAGTATTTAGATGACTTTTTATCCAGTTTCAGCCACCATAGCGCCATTTTTTGGCAGCCCAAGCAATGGTATGCGCCAACCGTAGGCCATTTACGGGTGCTGTAGCCAGTATTGGTGCGCCCAGCGTAAGAACTACGCTAGGCGCATTGCACACGCCAAAAGCGAAGGCACTAACCTAATGAATCAAAAAATTACGTTGTTATTTTTTGCTGCCCTTTGGATGATGGGCACCACGGCGGCAAATGCTGCGCCAACGGGCGGCGTTGTTGCCGGCAGCCACTTATCTTTACTAGCCCGCAACTTCTTTTGGGACCACCGCGATCACACTTTCGGCAACAGTAAACGCGAATGGGGGCAGGGTTTGCAAGCGCACTTTAGCTCGGGCTACACGCCAGGGCCAATAGGGCTAGGCTTAGATGCCCACGCCTACGCAGCCCTAAAACTAGATTCTAGCCGCAGCCGTGCAGGCACCCAGCTGTTGCCGCTAAAAACTAATGGCCGTGCCCGTTCAGAATCCACATCGGTAGGTGGCGCGGTAAAGCTGCGCATGGGGTAGCATAGCGAGCTGCGATACGGTGAAGTGCGGCCCTACAACCCCGTGTTTGCCATTGCCGATCCGCGCTTAATGCCGGCCACCGTCACGGGGTTGTGGTTTACCTCGCAAGATATCGAGCAGTTGTTTGTGGAAGCTGGGCATTTCACCCGAGCGAAAGGCTACAACCAAACAGGCTCGCACAAAACGTTTTATGCCAGTTATGCCCCACAAGCTGGCACAGCTGAAGAAGTGAGTTTTGTGGGTGGCAATTATGGTGTGGGAAAGCACACGGGGTTGGCGCTGTATGCTGCACAGTTTAAAGAACTGTGGCAGCAATATTACCTTAACCTGCATTCGGGCATGGCCTTCAGCAATAACACTGGGGTTAACGTTGGGCTTACGGCGTACCACAACCGCGAAGATGGCCGTGCCAAGTTAGGTGGGGTAAACGTAACAGCTTGGTCGGCAGAGCTGGATTATCGTTGGCACGTGCACACTATTAGTGCAGGCGTGCAAAAAGTGCACGGTGATCAGCCACTCGATTATCTCATGCTCGGCGGTTACGATTATCAGGATTCTTTGTTTCTGGGCAACGCAAGCCAATACGCTGATTTTAACGGGCCAAACGAGCAATCTTGGCGCTTAGGTTACACCCTTGACCTTACTTCCTTTGGCTTGCCTGGCGGCATGGTTTCTTTAGCGCATATTCGTGGCAGCCATATTGATGGCACGAGCACCAAAGCCTCTAGTGCTTATTATGGTTTGTATGGCAACAACGAAAAGCACCACAGCACCGATTTCGATGTGCGCTACAGGCTGCAAAGCGGTGCCTTTGAAGGTGTGAACATTGTGTTGCGCCACGCCCACCACCGCATGGCACGGGGTGGATCAGATGGCCATGCAGACCGTTTTCGCCTGTATGTGGAATATCCCTACGATATTTTTTAGCAACACACTGCTACACACCCACAAAATGCTGCTTGTTCAGTGGCTGGCCTGGGGTGTAGCGGTAGGCCATGAGGGGGCCGCCGTAAGCCACGGAGTAATCTACACACACTAGGTTGCCGCCAGCTAGGTTGGGTGGGCCATTTAAGGCGTAATGGCCAAAAAATACGGGCGCGCTATGGGGGCAGGGTAAAGGCTGCTCGATGGTGGTTAAAACGCTTTCTTGTGGGTGCACATGCACGTTTTTATTAGGCCACCATTGGCAGCGTTTTCGTAGGCTGCGGTAGCGTTTGTGTTGGCGGCTGGGAGGGAATTCGTGGGTGCAGCCCGAGACCACACGGTCCATAGCTAAATGGCGCTCAGAATACATTTCACGGTACGACAACACAGCGCGGCGGTTCATGCTGTTGATGTTGGATTGTTGCAACAGGGCAATGGAATCGTGGTGCCAACAGGCGTGCACCACGCGAATATGCGTGCCGTCAATATACAAGGGTTGTTCGCACAGCCATTCCACCAGATCAGCTAGCTGGCCTGGATGGTGGCGGAAGTAAGCACTGAGCTTGCGCCGGCAAGGGTGCCGGTTGGTCAGATAGATGAAGCGTTCTAAATCACGCGTGTGGTGGGCGCAGGCTTGGATCCAGTTCAGCTCGTGGTTGCCAATTACCATGCGTGCGGCGTTGTGTTCCACCATGGCTTTCACCACTTCAAGCACTTCAGCAGGTTGCGGGCCTTTATCAATTAAATCGCCCACAAATATGGCTTGGTGGCCAGGTTGCTGCCATACCCCATCCACTTTTTTGTAACCCAACACACCAAGCAGCTGCACAAGTTTGCTGTAATAACCGTGCACGTCGCCGATGACGTCGTAGGTTATTGCCGTAGTGTTGCTGGGGGCCATTGGGTGTCCTTTGTGTTGGTTAAATTACCTGTTTAAAGTAAGCCAAAATTGGCGCTATTGCTAACTTTCTCTGCAGGGGTTTAGCTGTGCAGGGCTTGGCCTGAACGGTGGCCTGGTTGGCTTGGCCGCACTAGTAACGGGTGCTAGTTAGGTTACATAATAGCGTGGTTCACACATTGGGGTAGGTAAGCATATGCAAATAGGTTTCGCATTCATAGCAATCGCTTTGCTAGTAATGTTTTGGGGTAATAAGCGCCGTTTGCTACGTGCCAAGCGCTTAACCGCCGATTTAAATAACTTGCGCCAAGGTGCCACAGAGCCAGCAAGCTGGGCTAATGATGCGGCGCACATGGAGCAGTTTATGCGCGGGCTAAAAGAATGTGGCAGCAGCAAAGGGCTGCCTAGCAATTTTATTAGCGATGCGTTTACTGTGCCTTACGCACGGCAACGCTTGCTTGCCACGGCGCGCGTTATGGAGCGCCAAGGTGGCTCGTTAGCAGAACAGGCAAGTGTGGTGTGTTCGCAGCTAGAAAAAACCTGGGCCAATTTGAGCGATGCAGAGTGCGCGGTGTTCACCCCGCGCTAATGGGGTTAAAAATCCACGCTTGCCCCAAGCGTTAGCCAACGCCCAGGGATAGGTGCGAAGCCCGTTTCCACCACTTCTTTATCAAGCAGGTTGTTACCCTCAAGCCAAAGGCTTAAATGTTGGTGTGCCCATTTTATTTGTGCATCAAGCAAGGTGGCTGAAGCTTGTTGGCGGTAGCGGGGGTGGCGTGCTTGCAGTTGCAATTGCACGGCTTCGGCGAGTGGGAACACTAATTGCCCGCGCCAAGTTTGCCGCGGAATATGGCGGGCGTATTTTATCTCTGGGCGCTGCCCTTCGGCTTCCACATCTAACCAATCAAAACCTAGGCGTGCCTCACTTAGCCAGGCTAGCCCCGCTCGCCAACGCCAATCCACATCCACACCGTGGGCGCGGTAGCGGCGCAGGTTTTCTGCTTGCCATTGGCTTTGCTGTGGTGTTTTCACCCAATCGAGCCAAGAGTTAGAACGCCGGTGAAATACCGCGGCGGTAACGGTTTGCCGTTCGTGTTCATGGGCAAGGCCAAGCTCGTAAGCGCTTGCTTTTTCTGGTTTAAGCGTGGCATCGCCACGGTCGGCGGCGTTGTTCATATACAGCTCGGTGTAAGAAGGCTCGCGGGCAGATAAGCCAGCAGAAAAGAAGCCGCGCCACGCTGCATCAAATTGGTAGCTTAGGCCAAGCGAAGGCAGCCAATATTGGCGTTGGGCGCTGTAGTTAATCCAGTTGAGCAACAGTTCGCCGCTTAGCGCATTGGTAAAGCGTTGCTGGCGGCCGAGCTGAGCAGTGTGGCGTTGGCGGCGGTTGTCTGTGAGTGCGTTTGAACGAATTTTTTCTTCCCTGAACGAGGCGCCCACTAACGTGGTGCCGGCCCCGTGTTGGTGTTGGGCTTGGGTTTTGATGCCAGTAATGTCGCTGGTGTGTTCGTTAATCGAATCGCCAAACCCAGGCACGCGGGTTAAAAACCAGTCTTCTTGGCGGTTCCAATACAGCTGGCTATCGGTGGCCCAACCGGCAATAGGTAGCTCCGCACCCAGCCATGTGTGGTAGGCCTTAGTTTCTTCGCGGGCATCGGGGAAATTGGCGCTATAAAACCCCCAGGCACCAAACTCTTTGCGCGAGGCGCCGGCGCCCCAATGGAGCTTAGCCTGGTTAAATTGTTGTTGGCCCGTGTAAAGGGCTTGGCGTGTTTTAGCATCGTGGGGGCGTTGCTTGCGTTCGGCGTCGGTGTCGCTTGCACTAAAGGAAAATAAGTGCGAGGAGTTGCTGCTGCCTGTGCCGGCGTAGCCGCTAATTTCACGGCTGTTATGGGATCCCCCAGCAAGTGAGAGGCCGGCCTGGGTGTAAGGGGCTTTACGGGTAACGATATTAATTGTGCCGCCCGAAGAACTGCCATCCTGCAGCACGCTGCCGGGGCCTTTAATAATATCGATGCGCTCCACCTGCTCAAGGGCTATGGGGAGGTCGAGGTTGTGGTGGCCTGTTTGAGGGTTATGCAGCGGCACGCCGTTTAATAGCACTTGGGTTTGCTCAAAATTGCTGCCACGAATGCTGGCGTCGGCTTGAATGCCTGCGGCGCCTCGGCGGCGAATGTCCACGCCCGCCTCTTGTGCCAATAAATCGGCTAAGTGCTTGGCGGGTGATGCCAAAATATCACTGCGGGTAATGCTGGTAACAGCGTGCAAGTGCAGTGAGGTGGCTGTGGCTGTGCCGGCCGATACATTAACAGGTTCGAGTGTTATAGCGTGCGCAGTGGCAGAAAGCAGGGCGGTGGCGCAACACCAAAGTGCTGCAAAATAAGGTGTATTAGTCATGGTCATCTATGGTGGCTAAGGGGTAGGGGCCAAGCATAAGACAGTAATGCGTTACCTAGCAAGGGTCAAGATACTTTGCGGTATGAGCTTATACCCGCTAAGTTTGTAGGCGTTACGCACCATGGTGATGAGGTTTTAGGATGGCAATAACAACAACAGAACATTGGGTGCCCACCCAGGGTGGCAAGCTGTATAGCAAGTGTTGGCAGCCAAACAACACGGTGGGGGTGCCGATAATTCTGCTGCACGATTCTTTGGGCAGCACAGTGCAATGGCGCGATTTGCCCGAAAAACTGGCACAAGCCAGCAAGCGCAAAGTGGTGGCGTATGATCGTTTAGGCTACGGGCAATCGGCGCCGCGCAGCGATACGGTAACGCGCGATTACGTAACCGATGAAGCCAATGAAGGGTTTCGCGCAGTGCTTGAGCATTTCGCCATCGATGAATTTGTTGTTTTTGGCCACAGTGTGGGTGGCTGCATGGGCATTTGTATTGCTGGCATTTATGGCAACCGTTGCCAAGGGTTGGTGTCGATTGCGGCGCAAACCCTTGCAGAAGATTGCACGGTGGCGAGCATTAAAGCAGCCAAGCAGGCGCTGTCTAGCCCCGAGCAGTGGCCAAGAATGGTGAAATACCATGGTGAAAACGCCCAATGGGTAATGGACACCTGGGTGAACACTTGGACGCAGGAAGAGAGCCTGGAAGATTGGCATTTGTTTGCGTATTTAGCGGCGTTAACTTGCCCTGTGCTTGTGGTTCATGGCAAGAACGATGAGTTCGGTTCTTTGGCGCACCCACAGAGTGTGCAGGACCATGCAAGCACAGATGTTACGCTAATGTTGCTTGATGGTGTGGGCCATGTGCCCCACCGCGAAAAGCCCGCAGAAGTGCTAGCAGCCGTGCAAAAATTTTTGGCATGAGCCGAAAATTGGCTTTACAAGATACCGTAAAAATGTGAAAACTATTGAAACAATTGGAAACATGAGCGAGCTTGTACGCGCGAGTATGTTTTCTGTAGTTTGTTGGAACACCGTTTCAAAACGGCACATAAGATAAAAAAAATAACAAAATGAGGGCAAAAAATGCTGCTATTAAAAAGAATGGCGCTAACGATGTTGTTAGTGCTTGGTTCCCTTTTCACGTTGTCTGCCCACGCCGCAGATACCATTAAAATTGCTTATATTGAACCCATGTCTGGGCCGTTAGCTAACGTTGGCGATGCGGGTTTAAAACATTTCCGTTATAAAATTGAAAAAATGAACGAGGCAGGCGGTGTGCTTGGCCGCAAGCTCGAAGTGATCCCCTATGATAACAAAGGCAGCCCCCAAGAAGCGTTGGTGATTTTGCGTAAAATTGCCGACGAAGGTATTTCCTTTATCACCCAGGGCAACGGCTCCCACGTGGCAAGCGCGTTAATTACCGCATTAAACCGCCATAACAGCCGCAACCCAAATAAAATCCTCTACTTTAACTACGCAGCAGTAGACCCATCGCTAACCACGTCTGAGTGCAGCTTTTGGCACTTCAGCTTTGATGCTAACTCAGCAATGAAGCTCAACCTGTTTAACGATTTTATTGCTAACTCTGAAGACGCGAAAAAAGTTTTTCTGATTAACATGGACTATGCGCATGGCCACCAAATTTCAGACATTGTGCGCCGTGAATTGCCAAAGAAAAACGCCGATATCGAGATCGTAGGTAACGCTTTCCACCCCATTGGCAAGGTGAAAGATTTCTCCCCTTATATTTCGCAAATCCGTTCTTCTGGTGCTGATACCGTTATCACAGGTAACTGGGGTAACGATCTTAGTTTGCTTATTCGTGCCGCAGCGAGTGCCAACTTAAACGTGAAATTTTACACCTACTATGGTGGTGGTTTAGGTTCGCCTTCGTCGGTGGGTAAAGCAGGTGAAGGCCGTGTGGTCCAAATTACGGAATACCACCGCAACTTGCCCCTCGAACTTGAGCAAGAAGAAGTGTACGACTTCGTTCTGCCCTTTGATGAGAAAAACGGCAAGATCGACTGGTACTACGGCCGCATTGGCACACAAATGGATATGCTTAAAGCAGCCATTGAAAAAGCCGACAGCGTAGACCCAGTGAAAGTAGCATTGGCACTTGAAGGCATGACTTACGAAACACCATTTGGTGAAGTAACCATGCGTAAAGAAGACCACCAATTGCTGCAACCGTTGTTTATCTCTGGCCTAACAAAAGACGCGAAATACGATGCTGAGCAAAGTGGCTTAGGTTTCGTTACCGTCGAATCCTATACCGCTGAAGAAACAGCGTTGCCAGTATCTTGCGATATGCAGCGCCCAGAATAACCTCCCTTAACACACACAATAAATAACACCTACACCAGGCATGGCGCTTGGTGTAGGTGATTGTTGCCTGCTTTTCTCCAAAAGGTGTTTGTCATGGCACAACTAATGATGTTTTCCCTTATTGATGGGTTGGTGTATGGAATGCTGCTATTTATGCTTTCCAGTGGCCTCACCCTCATTTTCAGCATGATGGGCGTGCTTAACTTTGCCCATGCTAGCTTCTACATGTTAGGGGCTTACCTTGCGTACCAAATTAGCACCTTGGTGGGCTTCTGGCCTGCCTTTATCATCGCCCCTTTGCTGGTGGCAGTGGTGGGCGCCTTGGTGCAGCGTTATGGCCTGCGTTATGTGCACAAATACGGGCACGTGGCCGAGCTACTATTTACCTTTGGTGTGGTGTACGTGTTAGACGAGCTGATTAAACTTGTATGGGGTAAGTTGCCCGTGGATTACGTTATCCCACCTTCCTTAGATTTCAACTTGTTTACTATTTTCGAAGTGCCTTTCCCTGCTTACCGCGGCTTTATGTTGCTTGTGGCGTTTGGCATGTTCGCTAGCCTTTATTTAGTGCTCACAAAAACCCGCATTGGTTTAGTGGTGCGGGCGTCGTTGTCGTTTCCTGAAATGGCGCGCGCATTGGGGCATAACGTGCCGCTAGTGTTCACGGGTGTGTTTGCACTAGGTACAGGTTTAGCGGGTTTGGCTGGGGTAATTGCAGGTAACTATTTCATTACCGAGCCGGGCATGGCATGGGCAATGGGCCCCATTGTGTTTGTAGTGGTGGTGTTTGGTGGCTTGGGTTCGATAGCTGGGGCCTTGTGGGCTTCGCTAATTATAGGGGTGGTGCAAACCGCTGCTGTAGCCCTGCCATATTCCCTAGCTGATCTTATTAATGGGCTTGGCGGCTCCATTACCCACAGCACTTTTTGGGCAGATTTATGGTTTTTAGAGTTGTCGCGCATTGCGCCAATCTTGCCTTATCTGTTGTTGATTTTGATTTTAGTTTTCCGCCCTAAAGGCTTAATGGGGACGCGTGAATCATGAACATGCAAACAAATAATTTTCGTTTAACTCTTCTTTGGGTGGTGCTCGCTGTTATTGCGATTGCTGTGCTGCCACATATTTTCAGCTCGGGCCATGGTGTTTCCATGCTCACGCGCATGGCCATTAGCATCGTGTTTGCGTTGTCATACAACATGCTGCTTGGCCAGGGTGGCATGCTCTCTTTTGGGCACGCTGCTTACTATGGCTTTGGTGGGTTTGTGGCGGCACACACGTTAAACCATGTGCTTGATCATGGTACGCCGATCCCCTTAGAGCTCATCCCCATTGCGGGTGCTTTAGGCGGTTTGGCCTTCGCCATTCCCCTAGGTTGGATTAACACCCGCCGCAGTGGCGTGAGTTTTGCCATGATTTCGCTAGGTATTGGTGAATTGGTGGCCGCAAGCTCACTCATGTTTACTGGCTTCTTTGGTGGCGAAGGGGGTGTGCCCACCGACCGCGTAACAGAAATTACTTTATTGCCCTTTAGTTATGGGCCAAACATCGAAGCCTTTTATCTGATTGCTGCATGGGCATTATTGGCAGCTTTGGGCATGTATTACCTTACAAAAACGCCGCTTGGGCGCATGGCAAATGCGGTGCGCGACAACCCCCAACGGGCCGAGTTTGTGGGTTATAGCCCTAAGCGCGTGCAATTTTACCAGTTCTGTTTATCGGGCATGTTTGCCGGTTTGGCGGGTGGCTTGTTTGCTATCGATTATGAAATTTTAACAGCAGACAATTTAGGTGCTGAGATATCTGGTTTGGTGTTGCTAATGGCGTTTGTGGGTGGGGCGAAAACCTTCTACGGCCCCATGTTAGGCGCCATAGTAGTGACTTACCTCGCCGTGGAACTTAGCGGTATTACCGATGCATGGATGCTGTACTTTGGCCTGATGTTTGTGTTGATGGTGATGTTCTCGCCAGGTGGCTTAGCAGGTATTTTCCAGCACCATTGGCAAATGCTGCGTGATGGCAGTTTGCTATCGGGTTGGTGGAAATATTTGCTGGCCATTGTGGGTGGCGCGTTAACGTTCTTTGGTTTCGCTAGCATTATTGAAATGCTTTACCACCGTTCTAATAGCTACGACGCAAGCGAGCCCATGGCCTTGTTTGGGGTGGAAAATATTGTGATCACCCAAGCTGTGCCATGGCTAGTGGCGATAGCTTTGTTTGTGGTGGGTATTGGGCTAATTGTGCAAGGCGTGAAGGCGTTCCGCCAGCATCGCGATGCCATGCTAGGAGAAAAATCATGACAGCACTTTCTGTTCGTGGCCTGCAGAAATACTTTGGCAATAGCCACATCATTCGCGGGTTAGATTTAGAGGTGGAGCAGGGTGAGCGCCATGCCATTATTGGCCCCAATGGTGCGGGTAAATCCACCATGTTCCATTTGATCAGTGGCCTGCACACCCCTGATGAAGGGGAGGTGCTGCTGCATGGCAAGCCTATTCAAGGGCTGCCTTCGTACCAAATTAACCGCCGTGGCTTAGGCCGCAGCTTTCAAGTTACTAACTTGTTCCACGAGTTATCGGTGATCGACAACCTGCGTTGCGCCCTGTTGTGGAGCATGGGCTGTGGTTATTCCATGTGGCGCCTTATTAGCCGGCAAAAGCAGCTAAACAATAGGGCCGAGGAAATATTAGAACAACTTGGCCTTAGTCATCGCCGTGATACGCAGGTGTCGTTGTTATCGTATGCCGAGCAGCGCACTTTGGAAATTGGTGCCACGGCTGCTGGTGGTGGGGATGTGATCCTGCTAGACGAGCCCACCGCAGGCATGAGCCGCACCGAAAGCGACCGCGCGGTAGAGCTGATGCGCGAAATTTCTGAAGGCAAATCGTTGCTAGTGGTGGAACACGATATGAGTGTGGTGTTTAACCTAGCCGACCGTATTTCTGTGTTGGTATATGGGCAAATTATTGCCACCGACACGCCAGAAAATATCCGTGGTAATAAAGCGGTACAAGAGGCTTACCTTGGCGCCATGGAGGAAGAAGAATGTTAGAGGTAAAAAACCTGCATGCTTATTACGGCAAAAGCCACATTATCCAAGGTGTGGATATGCACATTAATAAGGGCGAAATAGTTAGCCTGCTTGGCCGCAACGGGGTGGGGCGCTCTACCACGTGTAAGGCATTAATGGGTTTGGTGCCCCCTCAGGGCGAAATTCTATTTAAAGGGCGCGATATTGCTGGGTTGTCCACGCATAAAATTGCCCGCTTAGGGGTGGGTTACGTGCCCGAAGATAGGCAAGTGTTTCCTGGCCTTACCACGCGGCAAAACCTTGAGCTTGGTATGCAAGGTGCACGCCAAGAGGGAGGGTGGACAATCCAAGATGCTTACGAACTTTTTCCACGGCTAGAAGAGCGGGCTGACACCCCAGCCGAGGTGCTTTCTGGTGGTGAGCAGCAAATGCTTAGCATGTGCCGCACGCTGCTGGGCAACCCCGAATTTATTATGATCGATGAGCCCACCGAGGGGTTGGCGCCCTTTATTGTGGAGCAAGTGGGTGATTTCTTGCTCGAAGTGGCCAACCGAGGCGTGGCCATTTTGTTGGTGGAACAAAAACTCGATATTGCTTTGCGCATTTCCCAACGTTTATACGTGATGGGGCAAGGGCGCATGGTGTTTGAGGGCAATGTAGATGAGCTACAGGCCCACCCTGAAGTGCGCAAAGAATGGTTAGAGGTGTAAACATGAGCACACAAGATGCAATGTGGTGCCCAACGGAGCAACAAATAGAGCAAGCTGAAATTACCCGCTACCAAGTTTGGCTAGAAAAAGAATACCAAGTGCCCCATGGCAGTTATGAAGAGCTTTGGCAGTGGTCGGTGGATAACCTGAGTTTGTTTTGGGAATCCATATGGCGCTATTTCGACATTAAGGCTGCCACGCCTTATAGCGAAGTGCTTAGCAGTGAGGTAATCCCCGAAGCCAAGTGGTTTACGGGGGCCACCCTTAACATTACCGAACAGTTGTTCCGCTTTCACGAGGATGAGCCTGGCCGCCCAGCGGTTTATGGGCAATCAGAGCTGCGCCCCTTAAGCATGCTGACATGGGGTGAATTGAAAGCACAAATTGCAAGTGTCGCCGCAGGCTTGCGGGCTTTAGGGGTGCAAGCTGGCGACCGAGTGGTTGCTTATCTGCCTAACATCCCCGAAACCACAGTGGCGTTTTATGCCTGCGCAAGTATCGGTGCTATTTGGTCGAGTTGCTCGCCAGATATGGGCACCAATAGTGTGATCGACCGCTTTGCGCAGATCGAACCTAAAGTGTTGTTGGCCGTGGATGGTTACCGTTACGGCGGCAAAGATTTTTCCCGCTTGAGCGTGCTAGAAACCATGCAGCAGCAGCTGCCATCGTTAGAGCACACGGTATTGTTGCCTTACCTTGATAGCAGCAGCACCCTGCCTGGCAGCGTGCTGTGGGATAGCTTGGTAAGCCGCGAAGCAGAAATGGAATTTACCCAAGTGCCTTTTGATCACCCGCTATGGATAGTGTACTCCTCGGGCACCACGGGCATGCCAAAGCCTATTGTGCATGGCCAGGGAGGCACATTGCTGGAAAGCGTAAAAAGCTCGGCGCTGCACTTGGATGTTGGGCCTGATGATCGCTTTTTATGGTATAGCACCACCGGCTGGATTATGTGGAACTCGCAAGTAACGGCGCTGTTATGTGGGGCCTCGATAACGCTCTACGATGGCAACCCAGGCTACCCAGATATGAACGTGTTGTGGCGCTTGGTGGATGAAACAGAGGTGACCTTTTTTGGGGGCGGCGCTGCTTATTTCATGGGCTGTAAGAAAGCAGGGGTTACACCAAAAGAAAGCTTTGCCTTATCGCATTTGCGCGCTATTGGTAGCACAGGCTCGCCTTTACCCAAAGAGGATTACCACTGGATTCATGATGCCGTGGGTGAGCATATTTTTATTGTGGCCCTAAGCGGTGGCACGGATATTGCCGCCGCCTTTGTGGGTGGTTGCCCCACTTTGCCGTTGGTGGCAGGCGAAATGCAGTGCCGCGGGCTAGGCATAGCCGTTTATGCTTTCAACGATGAAGGCGAGGCAGTGGTAGACGAAGTGGGCGAATTAGTAGTGACCAAACCTATGCCCACAATGCCGCTGTATTTTTGGAATGATCATGATGGCGAACGCTACCATGACAGTTATTTCACCATGTACCAAAACGTGTGGCGGCATGGCGATTGGATACGCATTACCCCACGAGGCAGCGCCATTATTTATGGCCGTTCGGATACCACGATTAACCGCCATGGCATACGCATGGGCACAAGTGAAATCTACCGTGTAGTGGAAGAATTTGGTGAAGTGCTTGATAGCCTGGTGGTGGATCTTGAATACCTTGGCCGGCCTTCATTTATGCCTTTGTTTGTGGTGCTAAAAGAAGGTGAAAAACTTACCGATGCGTTGGTGGAGGGTTTAAAACAAGCCATTCGCGAGAGGCTATCGGCGCGCCATGTGCCAAACGAGGTGCTTGTGGTGCCAAGCATTCCGCGCACCATGTCGGGCAAAAAAATGGAACTGCCAGTGCGGCGTTTGTTGCTCGGCGAAGAGCTAGAAAAAGTAGCTAACTTAGATGCCATGGCCAACCCCGAGGCCATGCAGTGGTTTGTGGAGTATGCCGCAGCGCTGAACGCTTAAGGTGGCTAAATTTGCCTTGGCCCACTAATGTGAGCCAAGGCAAACACATTAAAAACCAATAACTTTACGGTTTTCTTCTAATAACTCTGTGGCCATGTCGCTTGGGTTGGCGGGGGAAATACCCTCGCGTAAATCATCGGCACTGTTGCCGCTATTAGGTAGGTACAGGGCGCAAACCGAAGCACTTGCGCCTTTTTTTAGTGCGCCATCAAGCAGCTGCACAGGGGTAACATCATTAGGCTTCATCACTTCACCTTCTGCGCCTTGTAAGGCCATATCGCCTGCATGATCACATAGTAAAATGTTCACCTGTGCGCCTTGGTCTTGCATTTGGTTTGCTAATACCATGGCCATGCCTTGCGTCATGGTGCTGCCAGAGCTCAGCGTAATGGTGACAGCTTGCGGTGTGTCGGCGTACGCCATAGCACTCAGGGTGGCTAAACTTAAGGCTAAAAAGATCTTTTTCATAGGGCTTTCCATATCAGTAAATTATTAGGGAACAACCCCAATATCTGAGGAGTTGCCTGTTCAGCATATATTAATGTTATGTGATATACCAAGAAAAACTAATGCACGCCGCTTTGCTGCGCGCCTTTTGCGTTGCCTTTCTGTAACACTTTCTTTACTATGCGCGCCGCTGCATAAGCAGCGCTGAGAGATGTGAGACCAAATGGAAAGTCCTTGTTTAAGCCCCAGCGGGGCAAACAACATTAATGTACTGATTAGCGTGCCCGCTAACAGCTTGCCATTGGTATTAGTTAGCCACATCTAGCTCATGCTCTTGGTGGCTTGTGAGCGGCCGCCAGGAGAAAGTTATGAGCACACACTTCATTGCTCAACTGGTTCGTAACGCTGTGGAAAAACAGCGCCCTTTCGATGCTTTAGCAGCCATCATCAACCTGCAACCGGTGGATGTGGCAGATGTTTTAGCGCAACTTAAACCCGCGCAAGCTTGGGCCCTTTTGCAAGAGCTGCCAGAGCGTGCACAGGTGTTTGCATGTTTCGCTCCCGAGCTGCAAATGCGTATTGCTGCACAGGCACCACGTGGTGCCTTGGCGCCATTAGTAGGCGCTATGGCCGCCGACGAACGTGCAGATGTGTTTAAGCGCCTTGATGAAAGCCAACGTGCTTTGCTGCTGCCAGCGTTGGCGCAAGCAGAGCGCGACGACATGCGTAAACTTGCTGCTTTTGCAGAAGGCACAGCTGGCGCTTTGATGACGTCAGGCTACGCCACCCTTAAACCCCATATGCAAGCGGCTGAGGCCATTGTGGCACTGCGCCACGAAGCCCCAGATGCCGAAACCATTTACCATGCCTTTGTGGTGGATGAAGAACGCCGCTTGCTTGGTGCCGTATCCTTGCGGGAGTTAATTTTAGCCGCCCCCGAGGCAACCGTGGGTGAATTAATGGTGCGTAACGTGATCCACGCCGAAGTTAACACCACCCAAGAGGAAGCTGCGCGCTTGGTGGCCCGCTACAGTTTGTTGGCCTTGCCCATTGTGAATGGTGGCCAACAGTTGGTGGGCATCGTTACCTACGACGATGCTATGCATGCAGCTAGCGCTGAAGCCACAGAGGATATTCATAAAGGCGCTGCAGTGGCCACCTTTATTGGCAACATGAAAGGGGCCAGCATTGGGTTGCTGTATAAAAAACGCGTGTTTTGGCTTGTGCTTCTTGTGTTCGGCAATATTTTTTCGGGCATGGGTATTGCTCATTTTGAAGACATTATTGCGGCAAACCTTGTGCTAGTGTTCTTCTTGCCATTATTGGTGGATAGCGGCGGCAACGCCGGCTCGCAATCCTCCACGCTGATGGTGCGTGCACTAGCCACGGGTGAAGTGCGGATGGCTGATTGGTTTAAGCTGCTAGGCCGCGAAAGCGTGGTAGCCATGGCCTTGGGCCTTACCATGGCGGCGGCAGTGTCGCTTATTGGTTGGTACCGCGGTGGCCCCGAAGTGGCATTGGTGGTGTCGTTAAGCATGGTGGCTATTGTGCTAATTGGTTGCTTAATTGGCATGAGCTTGCCGTTTTTGCTCAGCCGCTTTGGCTTCGACCCAGCCAGTGCCAGTGCGCCGCTAATCACTTCAATTTGCGATGCATCTGGCGTGGTGATTTATTTGTTTATCGCCACCCAGTTTTTACATCTTGCTGCTTAACGGGGCAGCCTAGGCACAATGAGAACTTTCCATTTGGTTCATGTTGCTATGTTTGCTGTAATGTGGGCAGCAAAAAAACGCCGAACAACAAGAGAATGACAATGCAGTATTTAGCAAAAGTGAAGCAGCAATATTGGTTTATGCACATGGCAGCCGCCGTGGGGCTAATGTTAATGTTCGCCGACGCCCAAGCTGGCAGGCCCATGGAAGTGGACGACGCCGGCATAGTGGGCGCCGGTGCTTGCGAACTAGAAGCGTGGAGCGAGCACCGCCGCCACAGCAACAGTTACTGGGCAGTGCCTGCGTGTAATGTTACCGGCAACCTAGAAATTGGCCTGGGTGCCGCCATAGACGACCACCGCCATGGCACTGTTAAAACCGCAGTGATGGAAGTGAAAAGCGTGGTGGCTGAAGGGCTAGGAGGCCATTCTGATATGGCGCTCGCATTGGCCTTTGAGCGCGGCCACTTTCGTGGTGAAAGAGAAAACGAATGGCACTTAAATTTGCCCATCACCACCTTTTTTGCCAGCGAACGGTTAGCTTGGCACAACAACCTGGGCACGCTTTATGCTGAAGATGAAAAACACCATGCTTTTGCCTAGGGCACAGGCCTTGAGTACGGGCTTACCGATAAGGTAGAGGTGTATGGTGAAGTGTTTGGTGATTCCACTGAACGCCCGTTTTATCAGCTTTCTGCTGGTTACTGGGTGGTGCCAGAGCAATTCCAACTAACCCTAGGTGTGGGCGATAAGCTAGAAGGCGATAAACATGAGCGCTGGGTTAGCTTCGGCATTAACCTAGAAAAAGAATTTTTTTAAACCACTTAACGGCCTAGCTAACAGCTAGGCCGTATGCCGTTAGGCACCGCAACGTACGCTTAGCAGAAAAACGCCCTGGGGTGTTTCGTGTACTTGTAATAGCTTGTGGGTGGTGCCACTTAGCCAACGGGGAATATCTGCCACTGAGGTGGCATCGTTCGTGCGTAGCGTAATGGTGTCGCCTTGGTTGGCCTTTCTTAGCGCCTGTTTAATTTTCAGCAAGGGCATGGGGCACAGCAGCCCTGTGGCATCCACAGTAATAGCTAAGTTGTTCATGGTAAAACCTTAAGCTGCCCTTATGAGCGGTTAAACAACGGGGTAAGGGGCAGTAAATCATCGTATTGCGGTTGTTTTTGCTGCTGCTGGGCTTGCATGGTTTGCATAATTTCTTCAATGCGAAACATGCCCGCTTGCCAGGTGGCCATATAGTTTAGGCTGTCGGCCACGGTGTGGTCGCGGCTGTAGTTAAGCATGGCTTTGCAGCCTACCACGGCCAAGGGTGAATGCTGTGCAATTTGCTTAGCAATGGCCATTACCCCTTCAAGCAAGGCCTCGTGGTTGGCAAACACCTGGTTCACAAAACCAAGCTGCTGAGCCTCTTTCGCATGAAAACGCCGGCCAGTGTAAGCCAGTTCACGCACCACCCCTTCAGGCATGAGTTTGGGCATGCGTTGCAAAGTGCCCACATCGGCTGTCATGCCTATTTCTGTTTCTTTAATGGTAAAGAAAGCATCTTCGGTGCAATAGCGCATGTCGGCTGCGCACACTAAATCTAGCCCGCCACCAATGCAGCCGCCTTGAATGGCTGCCAACACGGGAATGCGCGCCTGTTCTAAGGAAGAAAGGCTGCCCTGCAATTGCAGCACTAAACGGCGCAGGTTTTCGGCTAGGCGGCCAGGCTCGCCTTGCGTGGGCAAAGTGCCAGCATCGGCAAACACACTTAAATCCATGCCAGCGGTGAAATGGCGGCCCGTGGAAGACACCACAATTACGCGGGCATCGGTGTGGGTTTCAATGGCATTGATGCACTGAGGCAGCTCTACCCAAAAATCTTGGTTCATGGTGTTTAGCGCCTCGGGGCGGCTAAACGCAATGTGGGCAATGTGGTTGGTAACGGTAACGTCAAAGCTCTGGTAGTTAAGAAGCGTGCTCATAGGTGGCCTTTTTATCATAAATATGAGCCCGTATTGTGCAGCTAAATAAGAAAATTTGGCAAGGCGGCGAGCGTAAATTAAGCAATAAGTAGCATTCATCGTAATAACAGGGATATATTGGTTTAGGGGGGGTGGCACAGGCTAGCCCTATTGTTTGCGCGCTAAGGCACCAGCTGCTAACGCTGCGCCATCATGGAGAATAATAAGAAAATGAAAAACACACTCTTACATCAATACAAGAGGCAGGTGCTGCCGTGTGTGCTAAGTGGTGGCGTGCTGCTGCTGTTAGCACAAGGCGCTGGCGCCGCCGGCCTCACATTAAACGAACAAAGCGCTAGCGGCATGGGCACAGCCTATGCTGGGCGCTCTTCTTCTGCACTAGATGCCAGCACGGTGTTTGGCAACCCAGCGGGCATGTCGCGGCTGGGCCATAGGCAAGTAACAGGCGGCCTAGCCCTGATAGATCCACACGTAAAAATTAAGCATGGGCGCACCGCCGATGCAGTGGGTAATGCACCTGGGTTGCAAGGCGTGCCGAGTGGGCTTGTGGGGCAACCCGTAGATCCAATGATCGATCAGTACCTTAACGGCAGGCCCAGCACCAACAAAGGTAATATGGCGCCGTTTAGTGTTGTGCCCTTTGGCTTTTTTGTAACCCCGCTGGATGATAGGTGGCACCTAGGTGTTGGGGTGTACGCGCCCTTGGGTGGCAAAAGTGATTTCGAAAACACCTTTAGTGGCCGTTACCAAGCACAAAAAACCGAGGTAACTATGGTTACCTTCCAGCCCACCGTAAGTTACAAATTCAATGAAATGTTATCTGTGGGAATAGGGCCCACCATTAGCCATTTTGATGGCACCCTAAGCAGCCGTTCAATTCCTGCCACGGCTATTTTGCAAGGTGGTGGCGATAAACTTTATACCGCTAAAGGCGACGACGTAGCTATTGGCGCCAACATGGGCGTGCTGTTTCAACCGTACAGCAACACCACCTTTGGCTTGACGTACCGCACCCATACCAAGTTTAAGCTAACCGGTGATGCCACCTTGGTGGATGTGGACACAGGAGCAGTGGAAGGCAAAGGCAAGGGGGCATTGCGTTTCACGGCGCCAGAAAATATCGAGCTATCGTTCACCCGCACCTTTAATGATCAATGGGCCCTTTACGCAGGCACAGTGTGGACGCGCTGGAGCCGCTTAGATGCGGTGAATATTACCGACAATATAACGGTGCTAGATGGCTTGGTAGGCGTTAGCCCCACTGAAGAAGTGAACTTTAAAGATACGTGGTCTTACGCGGTGGGCGGCTCGTATCAATTTAACCCCGCGTGGGTGCTGCGCGCTGGTTTTGCGCTAGATAGCACGCCAAACTCGAACGAAACCCGTAGTGTAAGAACGCCATATGCCGAGCGGAAGGTGGTAACGCTAGGTGCCGGTTGGCAGGTAACGAATAATTTAACGATCGATGCGGCTTATGCTTACCTGTGGGAAAGCAATGCACCTGTGAATGCGGCGAACAAAAACGATGGCACGGTGCTTGGCCAGCTAGACGCCACGTACCGCCCAGGTTGGAAAGGGACGTTTAAAAACACCGCCCATGGTTTAGCTGGGCAGGTAACTTACCGCTTTTAACAATTAGTGCTGCCCTGCAATGGGCAGCACTGTGCCCATAAGAATAACAATGCAAAAGGTTTAATTATGAAACGATTAAAAACGGTTTATTTAGCTGCCGCAGTGGCGGGCAGCAGCATGCTGTTGGCGGGCTGTTTTAGCAGCTCTAGTTCTAGCGGCTCGAAAGTGAAAGAAACTGATGGCGAATACAGCGCTACCATTACCTACACCGAACACAATGTGCCGCACATTAATGCCGATAACTACGGCAGCTTAGGCTTTGGCGTGGCTTACGCCCAAGCACAAGAAAACCTGTGCACATTGTCGGAGCAGTTGATGAAGCTGCGCGGCGAAACAGCGCTGTATTTCGGCCCCGAGCAGATGAACATTGCCAACGATATTGGCTACAAAGCCATGGATTACACGGCCCAAGCACAAGAGCTGTTTGGCGAGCTTTCAAGCCAAGCGCAAGCCATGATGAAAGGCTATGCGGCAGGCTTTAACCAAGCACTAGAAGAAATGGATGGCGATTACCCAACCCCTTGCC
>Ga0079226_10000673_pt1 | contig 24749 bp, 18 predicted proteins | sample Poulit2014_FD_76345 | JGI IMG/M metagenome (GOLD analysis project Ga0079226, IMG submission 76345) | Agricultural soil microbial communities from Georgia to study Nitrogen management - Poultry litter 2014 | ecosystem: Environmental > Terrestrial > Soil > Agricultural land | place: USA: Georgia...
GAGATCGTGGCCGGACTGCGCGGCCCGGCACTGCATCTGCCCCTGCCCGAACGTCCGCAGGGCGAGGCGATCGCACTGACCGCAGACGGCGCCGCGGTCATGGCCTCGGAAGCCGCCTCGGGCCCGCTGCCGCCACTCGACGAGATCCCCGGTGCGGTGCAGGCCGCGCTGGCGGAACTGCCCCCGCCGTCAGCCACCGAGGTGGAGGCCGGATCGGGTGAGCCGGCGGAAGCGGCGGACGAGTCGAACGGCCCGAGTACCGGGGCGCTGCTTGCGATCGGCCTCGGATTCTCGGTGATCGCGGTGGCCACGTGGGCCGCAGCGCTGTGGAAGATGCGCCGGGACCGCCGGGGCTGACCCGCCGTCAGACCTTGCGCAGGACCGCGACGACCCGGCCCAGGATCGTCGCCTCGGCGCCGTCGATCGGCTCGAACAGCGGGTTGTGGGGGAGGAGCCAGACCCGCTTGTCGGCCCGCTTGAAGGTCTTGACCGTGGCCTCACCGTCGATCATCGCGGCCACGATGTCCCCGTTGTCGGCCACGTTCTGCTCACGCACGACCACCCAGTCGCCGTCGCAGATGGCGGCATCGATCATCGACTCGCCGGTGACTCGCAACAGGAAGTTCGTGCCGGTGCCGACCAGTTCCTGCGGCAGCGGGAAGATCTCTTCGACGTTCTGCTCCGCGAGCACCGGTCCGCCGGCGGCGATCTGGCCGACCACCGGGACGAAGTGCGGCGTGGGCAGGTGTGCCTCGGCGCCATCGACCTCGTCCACCGTGTCCTCGTTGATGGACTCCAGGCCTCGGACGTCCACCGCGCGCGGGCGATTCGGATCGCGGCGCAGGAAACCCAGCTTCTCCAACGTGCGCAACTGGTAGGCGACCGAGGAGGTCGAGGCCAGGCCGACCGCGTCACCGATCTCGCGGATGCTCGGCGGGTAGCCGCGGGAGACCACGGAGCGCTGAATGACCTCGAGCACCTTGCGCTGACGATCGGTCAGGGACTCGATCGAACGTGTGGGGGTCTCCGGATCGACGTTGTCGACCCCGGTCTCCTCGGACATGCGGGCCTCCTCGTGACGAACCGTTCCGCCCGTCGGGCGTGGGGACGACGGCTTCGTCCTGTCATTCGAACATACCCCCGAACACGTCTTTCGCAAATGTTTTCGGACCTTCAGGTCTCCGTGTCGGTGGCGCGTGGTAGAACTTCGAACAGACGTTCATCGAACGCACGGGCTAAAGATCGTGTGTTCGACGATCCGATCGAAGCGAAGAGGTGGAGGACGCGATGGACACCATGGTGATGACCGCGGGTGGACGGTCCGTGGCCGATGTACAGGCGCTGCGTCGTGAGCGGAGCCATGCGTATGCAGGTCTTCCGAGCCGGCGCCGCGTAGCGCGGCAGCGGCCGCACGGTCGGCCGGCCGAGCTGGCCGGGACCGGGGCGCGGCTCTCGCGCGCACCGCACCCGCTGCCGCGGAACACAGCGCGCGCCGCGCTGGCGCCGGCACGGACGATCGCCCGGCGTCGGGACGCTGCGGTGGTGGCCGTGACGGTCGTGGCGATCGTGCTCATCGGCCTGGTGGGCTTCATGGTCCGTGGGCTGGGGGACAGCGGTGCTCCGGCGGCGGAGACCACCGTGCAGGTCGAGCCGGGCGAGACGCTGTTCGGTATCGCCGAGCGGGTCGCGCCGGGCGAGCCGACCGCGGCGACGGTCGGCCGGATCCGGGTGATGAACGAGCTGGCCGGCACCACGGTGCACTCCGGGCAGACCCTGCGCGTGCCGGTCTCGGCCGACTGACGCGCCGGGCATACAGGGGCGCCACGGTGGTCGGGCCGGCCACGCGTAACATCATGGGAAGACCCCGCGCAGCGGCGCTGTGTGCCGCCACGCGGACTGTCGGATCATGAAGGGATCCCTGATGCACTGCCCGTTCTGCCGTCATCCCGATTCGCGTGTCGTCGATTCACGGGAAGCGGATGAGGGTCAGGCCATCCGGCGTCGGCGCGCGTGCCCCGAATGCGGCAAGCGGTTCACCACCGTGGAGACCGCGGTGCTCTCGGTGGTCAAGCGTTCCGGAGTGAAAGAGCCCTTCAGCCGCGCCAAGGTGGTGCGCGGAGTCCGTGCGGCCTTCCGTGGGCTGCACGTGGACGAGGACGCGTTGCACCTGCTGGCGCAGAAGGTCGAAGAGACGGTGCGCGCCACCGGTTCCGCGGAGATCCCGAGCCACGAGGTCGGCTTGGCCACGCTCGCGCCGCTGCGCGACCTCGACGAGGTCGCCTACCTGCGTTTCGCCTCGGTGTACCGGGGATTCACCTCCGCCGAGGACTTCGAGAACGCGATCAACGACCTGCGCCGCGATAAGCAGCGCAGCTCCGACAGCGACGAGGTCTCCGCGCAGCAGTGACCGACCGGCGCCGCCGGCCCGTGGTCACCGCAGTTGCGCGATCGCGTTGACGATCCGCTTTTCACTCACGGTCTGTGCGGTGCCCAGATGCTGGGCGAACAGGCTCACCCGCAACTCCTCTATCGACCAGTGCACGGCCGCGACCTCGGCGGACTGCGCGGCCTCGGGTGCAGCGGTGTCCAGATGACGCTGCAGTGCCGCATACACCCGGTCGAGCACGGCCACTCCCGTCGTCTCCGACAGCGGGATGCGCGCCCCGGACGGGACCGCCTCCAGCCGTGCGGCGGCGGCCGCCAGATAGCGCGGCAGATGCGAGGCGTGCCCCGGTCCCGCGGCCAACAGGAATCCCGGATAGACCAGGTCCTGGACCTGGGCTCGGACGTCTTCGGCCGTGTCCGGGGCGGCGGTGGGCAGCAGCCGCTGGATCTTGCCCCACTGCGCGGTGACCCGCGCACCGGTGAGCAGCAGCGCCGAGGTCCGGGCCGTGACCGCACCGGCGATGTGGGTGCGCAGACGCGTGAAGGCCTCCGCATCGCGCACGGCCGGATCTGCACCCATCAGCTCGTCCACCGCCGCGGTGTAGGCCTCCTCGAGCAGGCCCTGCGCACCGCCGTGCGGATACTGTGCCAAGACCAGACGGACCTTGTTGTCCAGGCCGGTCAGCAACGACTTGGGCGGACCGGGCAGCGCGTTGAGCAGCAGCTGCCGGGTGCCTTCGCGCATGAGTGCGCGCTGCTCGGCGGCGGTCGCCACCACGGTCACCCCGACGGGAGCCTGGCGCTCGGTCCCCTCGTCCGCGACCTGCAAGGCGGGGAAACCGACCACTGTGTGCCCGTCGACGGTGCTGGTGACCTTCTCGGGGATCTCACCGATGGTCTCCGAGGTCCACTCCAGGGTGGCCGGGCGGGCCGCGTCGGCGGTGTGCCGGGCGGACGCGGTGCGCATCTGCTCGGCCAACAGGTGCTGCAGTGCGGCCAGGTCCTCCCCGGCGGCCAGTTCGGCACCCGAGGCGTCGACGATCACGAACCGCATCCGCAGGTGGGCGGGCAGCTGGTCGGGTCGGAAGTCTTCGGAGCGGATCGGTGCGCCGGTGATCCGGGTCAGCGCCCCGGCCAGGGCGGAGACGATCGGCTCGCTGCGCGGACGCACCGCGGCCAGGGCGGCGGCCGCGAAATCAGGAGCCGGCACCACGGCCCGGCGCTGGGCCTTGGGCAACGATTTGATCAGGGCCACCGCGAGCTCCTGACGCATCCCGGGCACCAGCCAGTCGAAACCGACCGGTGCGAGCTGGGCGAGGACCTCGATCGGGATCCGGGCGGTCACCCCGTCGTCCTCGGCACCCGGCTCGAACCGGTAGGCCAGCGGGAACCGCACCCCGCCCTGCTGCCAGACCTCGGGGAAGTCGGTGGCCGCGACCGGGGCGGCATCGACGTTGGTGACCGTGGCCTGCTCGAAGTCCAGTAGATCCGGGGCCTGGCGCCGCGCCTTCTTCCACCAGGTGTCGAAGTGTCGGGCGGAGACCACCTCGGCGCCGATGCGGTGATCGTAGAAGTCGAACAGCTCATCGTCGGTGACGACGATGTCGCGGCGTCGGGCCCGATGTTCGAGCGCCTCGACGTCGTCGAGCAGCTCGCGGTTGCGATGGAAGAACTCGTGCGGGGTCTCCCATTCGCCCTGGACCAGTGCGTGCCGGATGAACAGCTCACGGCTGACCTCCGGATCGATACGGCCGTAGCCGACCAGCCGGCGCGAGACCAGCGGCACCCCGTAGAGCGTGACCGTCTCGTAGGCCATCGCCGCGGCCCGTTTGGTCGACCAGTGCGGCTCGGAGTACTGGCGCTTGACCAGGTCGCCGGCGAGCCGCTCGGCCCACGCCGGTTCGATCCGCGCGACCGTGCGGCCCCACAGCCGAGAGGTCTCGACCAGTTCGCCCGCCATGAGGAACCGCGGCGGCTTCTTGGCCTGACCGGAACCGGGGAACACGGCGAACCGGGCGCCGCGCGCCCCCAGGTACTCGCGGGTCTCGCCCTCGCGCATCCCGATCTGGGACAGAAGGCCTGACAGCAGTGCCTGATGAATGGTGTCCGGGTCTGCCGGGGAGTCGTTGGCCGTCCAGTTCATCTCCCGGGTGATCTGACGCAGCTGGGAGGTCAGATCCTGCCATTCCCGGATCCGCATGAAGTGCAGGAACTCGTCTCTGCACATGCGCCGGTAGCGGCTGCCCGACAGCTCGCGGCGCTGCTCGCGCAGGTACTCCCAGAGTTTGAGGTAGGACAGGAAGTCTGATCCGGGGACGTGGAAGCGCGCGTGCTGCTGATCGGCGGCCTGCTGGTGGTCGGCGGGCCGTTCGCGCACGTCCTGCATCGATATCGCGGCCACGATGATCAGCGTCTCGGTGAGCGCGCCGAGCCGGTGGCCCTCGAGCAGCATCCGGCCCATGCGCGGATCGACCGGCAGCCGGGCCAGCGCGGTACCGGTCTCGGTCAGGGTGCGCACGGGATCGCCGCCCTTGGCCGGGGCGAGGGCACCGAGCTCGTCGAGCAGGGCCACTCCGTCGCGGATGGCGCGCTGATCGGGCGGTTCGACGAACGGGAAGGCCGCGGTGTCGCCGAGGCCGAGTGCGGTCATCTGCAGCACCACCGACGCCAGGTTCGTGCGCAGGATCTCCGGTTCGGTGAACTCCGGACGGGCGAGGTAGTCGTCCTCGTCGTAGAGCCGGATGCAGATGCCGTCGGCCACGCGCCCGCAGCGGCCCGCCCGCTGATCGGCCGAGGCCTGGGAGACGTCCTCGATGGGCAGGCGCTGGACCTTGGTGCGCGCGGAGTAGCGGGAGATGCGCGCCTTGCCGGTGTCGATGACGTACCGGATGCTCGGCACGGTCAGCGAGGTCTCGGCCACGTTGGTCGACAGCACGATGCGCCGACCGCGGTGCGGGCGGAACACCCGCTGCTGTTCGGCCGAGGACAGCCGGGCGTACAGCGGCAGGATCTCGGTGCCGGCGAACTTGCGTTTGGCCAGTGCGTCGGCGGCGTCCCGGATCTCGCGCTCACCGGATAAGAACACCAGGATGTCGCCGGGGCCTTCGGCGATCAGTTCGGCGGCGGCGTCGCAGATCGCCTCGACCGGGTCGCGGTCGACGGTGCGGTCGCCGACCTGTTCGGTCAGCGGCCGGTAGCGCACCTCCACCGGATACGTCCGGCCCGAGACCTCCACGATGGGGGCCGGCTTGCCGTCGACCGCGAAATGCGCCGCGAAACGTTCGGGGTCGATCGTCGCCGAGGTGATGATCAGCTTCAGGTCGGGGCGCTTGGGCAGCAGCTGCCGCAGGTAGCCGAGCAGAAAGTCGATGTTCAGGCTGCGCTCGTGCGCCTCGTCGATGATCAGCGTGTCGTAGGAGCGCAGCAGCCGATCGCGCTGGATCTCGTTGAGCAGGATCCCGTCGGTCATGACCTTGACCAGGGTGTGGTCGGAGACCTTGTCGGTGAACCGCACGGTGTAGCCGACCGTGTCGCCGAGCGGACGGTCGAGTTCCTCGGCGATGCGTTCGGACACCGACCGGGCGGCCAGCCGCCTCGGCTGGGTGTGGCCGATCAGTCCGCGGACCCCGCGGCCGAGCTCGAGGCAGATCTTGGGCAGCTGGGTGGTCTTGCCCGAGCCGGTCTCGCCGGCCACGATGACCACCTGGTTCTCGGCTATGGCGGTGGCCAGGTCGTCGCGCCGGGCGGAGACCGGCAGCTGCTCGGGATAGGTGATCTTCGGCAGCGATGCGGCACGGTCGGCGGCACGCTGGGCGGACCGGGAGACCTCGGTGGCCGCGGACTCCAAGGCGGCGAGTGTGCGGGCCCGGTCCACGCGGCGTGCCAGGCGGTGTGCGTCACGCAGCATGGTGGTGTCCAACCCGCCGCGCAGTTCGTCGCGCAGGGCGGTGAACGCCGGATCGGTGCGCTCGTCGGGGCCCCGGTCCTTCCGGTGCGGGGCCCCGGTGCCGGGCGCGCCGCCCGGCCGGCCACGGCCACGGCCGCGCCCGCGACCGCGTCGGCGGCGGCCGGACGGGCGGGCGCCGTCGGCGCCGGTGGGATCAGGGGAGTCAGACATCGCGCTCCACGATATCGAGCCGGTGACGCCGGAGCGAAAGCGCGCACGGTCGCACCATGGCCAGGGGCCCCGCATCCGGTGTGGATGCGGGGCCCCTGGCTGTCTCGATCCGAAGATCGCCGATGCTTACTTGGCGGCCTCGATCTCGACGGCCTGGGCGACACCGGCCAGGGTCGCAGCGACCTTGACCGACTCCCAGATCTGTTCCTTGGTCAGGCCGGCCTTGCGCACCACGTCCTCGTGCGCGGCGACGCAGTCCTGGCAGCCGTTGATCGTGGACACGGCCAGCGACCACAGCTCGAAGTCGACCTTGTCCACGCCCGGGTTGCCGATGATGTTCATCCGCAGACCCATGCGCACCTGGGTGTAGTCGCTGCCCAGGAAGTGCTTGGCCCGGTAGGCGACGTTGTTCATCCCCATGATCGACGCGGCGCCGAGGGCGGCGTCGTAGGCCTCCGCCGAGAGCTTCTCCCGCGCTTCGTCGGAGATCTCGGAGAACACGGTCGCGGACTTGGTGGCCGCGGCCGAGGCCAGGAGCGAACCCCACAGCTGCTGCTCGGTCAGCTCGGTGGAGCGAGCCAGCGAGCTCAGGTTGAGCTTGAGGTCCTTGGCGTATTCGGGAAGTGCGTCCTTGAGGTTGTCGATGCTCATGATCAGACGCTCTCGTTCAGCAGCTCGCCGGCGTCGATGGTCGGGTCGCCCTTCTTCCAGTTGCAGGCGCACAGCTCATCGGACTGCAGGGCGTCGAGGACACGCAGGACCTCGTCGACGTTGCGGCCGACCGAGCCGGCGGTCACCGACACGAACTGGATCTCGTTGTTCGGGTCGATGATGAAGGTCGCACGATCGGCGACACCGTCGGCGTTGAGCACGCCGGTGGCCTCGACCAGCTCACGCTTGAGGTCCGAGAGCATCGGGAACGGGAGGGTCTTGAGGTCCTCGTGCTGGGCGCGCCACTGGAAGTGGACGAACTCGTTGTCGGTCGAGGCGCCGAGCACGACCGCGTCGCGATCCTCGAACTCGTCGTTGAGCTTGCCGAACGCGGCGATCTCGGTCGGGCACACGAAGGTGAAGTCCTTCGGCCAGAAGAACACGATGCGCCACTTGCCCGGGTGGTCGTCGCTGGAGACGGTGGTGAAGTAGTCGTCCGGCTGCTGGGCGTCGACCGAGGACAGGTCGCCGCCGATCAGTGCGGTCATCTTGTAAGCCGGGAACTGGTCACCGATGGTCAGGATCGCCATGGTCTGGATCTCCTCATTCGTTGGTTTGCGGTCGGACTCGCGTCAGCCGGATCGAGGCGGCGCCGGGACCGCCGGATCGCGGTGGAACCGGGGCGCCCGAGCGGCTGCTGACAACCACTATGCCCCAGATCGACCAAAAGGTAAAGCCTTTCGCCCTGGTGTACACTGATAGGGATGGTAGATAACACTTACCGCCCCACGCTGTCGCAGTTGCGTGCCTTCGTCGCGGTCGCGGAGTACCGACATTTCGGTGCCGCGGCCAATCACCTGGGCGTCAGCCAGCCGACCCTGTCGCAGGCGCTGGCCGCACTGGAGACCGGGTTGGGCGTGCAACTGATCGAACGCAGCACCCGCAAGGTGGTCGTCACCGCCGAGGGCCGGGTGCTGCTCGCCCGGGCGCTGGACACGCTCGAGGCGGCCGAGGGGTTCTCGGCCGCGGCCGCCGGGATGAGCGGGGGACTGGTCGGCGCGGTGCGTCTGGGGCTGATCCCCACGGTCGCGCCCTATGTGCTGCCGACCCTGCTGCCGGCGCTGACCTCCCGCTTTCCCGATATGCACCCGCACCTGGTCGAGGACCAGACCGAGCGGCTGCTCGAAGGGCTGCGTGAGGGGATGCTCGACGCCGCGGTGATCGCGCTGCCCTCGGGCGACAAGGGGCTGGCCGAGATCGAGCTGTTCGACGAGGACTTCGTGCTCGTGGTCCCGGCCGAGCACCCCTTGGCGGGCCGGACCGATCTGTCCGCCGAGGTGCTGCACGAGCTGCCGCTGCTGCTGCTCGACGAGGGGCACTGCCTGCGTGATCAGACCCTGGACCTGTGTCGGATGGTCGGGGCCAGCCCCGTGTTGGCCGACACCCGGGCCACCTCGCTGACCACCGTGGTGCAGTGCGTGGCCGGCGGGCTCGGCGTCACCCTGGTGCCGGAGATGGCGCTCGGGGTGGATGTTCCGCGCGACGGCCTGGCCGTGGCCCGGTTCGCCGATCCGGTGCCGGGCCGGACCATCGGTCTGGTCTACCGGGCCACCAGCGCCCGCGGTGAGGGTTTCGCCCAACTGGCCGAGGTGCTCGAGCCCGCCTGACCCCCTTAAGTCCCCGGCGCCCGGGCCGGGGGCCGTCAGCGCCGTCGTCGGCCCCGACCACCGCGTCTGGACGCCCCGCGGCGCTGGGCCGTCCGCCCTGAGCCCGTGCGCCGCCCCCGCCCGGTCCGGTCGGGTGCGGCGGGCGGGTCGGACGGCGTCTCGGGGGCCTGCCGGGCCCGACCGCGCGAGCTGTTGACGGTGCGTCCGCGCACCACCCCGATGAGCTCTTCGATCGCGTCGGAGTCGTCCTCGGTCCGCCAGGTGAGCGCCACCTGCGAGACCGGGGTGTCGGGCAGCGGCAGATAGCGGAGCTTCTTGTGGTGGTGCAGCCGGGCCAGCGACTGCGGCATGATCGCCACCCCCACACCGGCCCGCACGATCTCCAGCGCCGCCGCCACGGTCGCGGGACGTTCATAGCCGGGCACGCCGGGCAGCGGCCCGGTCCAGTCCAGCACGTCGTCGAGCGGATGCCAGACGGTCTGATCGGCCAGATCGGCCGGGGTGAGCTCGTCGGCGGCGGCGAACAGGTGATCGTCGGCGAACACCACCACCGTGGTCTCGGTGTACAGCGGGATCGCGTGCAGACCGTCTTTGTCGAACGGCAGGCGTACCAGGGCGGCGTCCACCGCACGGTCCCGCAGCTTCGTCAGCGCCTCGGCGGTGTCGATCTGGACCGCCTCGCAGCCTCGGCCTGCGAGCCGGGCGGTGAAGATCCGCACCCACTTGGCGGGCATCACCCCTGAGGCGTAGGCCAGGCGGAAGTCTGCGGGCGGGGCCTTGTCGGCCCGGTGATCGGCGTCGGTCACCGGTTCAGCGTAGCGGCCCGGCCGCGGCCGGCATCGGCCCACTGCGTGCGCATCGAACACCCGGTGCGCAGACCGCGCAACTGCACGACCGTCCCGGCCACCAGCAGCGCCAGATACAGCCCGTACCACCAGCCGGTCAGGTGCTGTGAGAGCTCACCGGCCCGCAGTTGCGCGGTGTCGATCCGGCCGGCCAGCAGCATCGTCCCGGCCACGGTGACCAGTGCGCCGCCGAGCACCGACACCGCGACCAGGATCAGCGACGGCAGATCCACCGCCAACGCGAGCCCGGCGACAAGAGCCCCGGCCGCGACGCCGACGACGACGGCGAGCCAGTCGCGGGAGATCCCGACCGCACCGGCCGCGCCGAGGCCGAGCGCGAAACCCACCGAGGCCATCGCGACCGTGATCGCGACCGCGTAGTACAGGTAGGCCAGGGCCGCGCACACCGCGGCCGCCACCGCGCCGACGATCCAGCCGGCGGCCGTGGTCAGATGGCCGTCCCCGGTCAGCGCCGACACCGCGGTCCCGCCCAGGTTCAATCCGGCGAACGCGCCCCACATCGCGAGCACCAGCCGCATGGCCGCCGCCCCGCGGAGACAGAACACGGCACCGACGACGACCGCGAGTACACCGAGCACGAGCGAGGACATCGGTCCAGGCTAGGCCGAACCGGCCCGCGCGGGCCGAGTGTGCAGGTCTACCCGGCGACGACCTCGATGTCGCCGAGCACGACCTCGGCCACCTCGTCGGAGGCCTCGGCGTCGAGCACCGCCAGCAGCGCCCACCCGTTATCGCCGTCCGGGTCGGGGATGGTCTGGCGCAGCTCCCACTCGCCGTCGACCAGCTCCATGCGGAACATGTGCGGGCCGCGCGCATCGGGCCCCATGTCGACCTCGCCGTACTCGTCGAAGAACGGGTCCATCTCCGCCGCCCAGTCGTCGGCCGACAGGCCCTCGTCGAAATCGGCGAGCTGCGCCCACCGCCGATCGGCGGCCAGCGACAGCCGACGGAACATCGCGTTGCGCAGCATCACCTTCAGCGCCCGCGGGTTGTCGGTGATCGACCGCTCGTCATCGAGGGCGAACGCCTGTTCGCGCATCTCGGCCGGATCGAAGTCCGGGTCGGTGAGCTGCTCCCACTCGTCGAGCAGCGAGGAGTCGACCAGGCGGATCAGCGAGCCGAGCCACTCGATCACATCGTCGAGCTCCTCGGTGGAGGCCTCGACCGGCACGGTCTGGCGCAGCGCCCGATAGGCGTCGGTCAGATACCGCAGCAGCGCACCCTCCGACCGGGCCAGTCCGTAGCGCGAGGTCATGTCGGAGAAGGTCATCGCGTACTCGACCATCTCGCGCACCACCGACTTGGGTTTGAGACCGAACTCGTCGAGCCACGGGTGGGTCTCGCGGTAGGTCTGATACATCGGCTCGAGCAGATCGACAAGCGGCTTGGGCCAGGTGATCTCCTCGAGCAGCTCCATGCGCTCCTCGTATTCGATGCCGTCGGCCTTCATCTCGGCCACCGCCTCGCCGCGCGCCTCGTGCTGTTGGGCACGCAGCACCGGGCGCGGATCCTCCAGGGTCGCCTCGACCACCGAGATCACATCGAGCGCGTAGTCGACCGAGTCGCGGTCGAGCAGATCCAGCGCGGCCAGTGCGAACGGGGACAGCGGCTGGTTGAGCGCGAAGTCCTCCTGCAGGTCGACCGCGGGCCGGGCGTAGCGGCCGAGCTCGTCGGGGGCGTCGAGCTGTTCGACCACACCCGAGGCCAGCAGCGACCGGTACAGCGCGATCGCCCGCAGGATGTGTCGGCGCTGGCGCGGACGCGGCTCGTGGTTGTCCTCGAGCAGATGACGCATGGCGGTGAAGCAGTTGCCGGGCCGGGCCAGCACGTCCAGGATCATCGCGTTGGTGACGTGGAAGCGGGAGACCAGCGGCTCGGGCGGGGCCGCCACGAGGCGCTCGAAGGTCTTGTCCGACCAGGAGACGAACCCCTCGGGCGCCTTCTTGCGCTGGACCTTGCGGCGCTTCTTCGGATCGTCGCCGGCCTTCGCGAGCGCCCGGTGGTTCTCGATGTCGTGCTCGGGTGCCTGCACGACCACGAAGCCCTCGGTGTCGAAGCCGGCGCGCCCGGCCCGCCCGGCGATCTGATGGAACTCCCGGGCCCGCAGCACCCGGGTGCGCTGGCCGTCGTATTTGGTCAGCCCGGTCAGCAGCACCGTGCGGATCGGCACGTTGATGCCCACCCCGAGCGTGTCGGTGCCGCAGATGACCTTCAGCAGCCCGTCCTGGGCGAGCCGCTCGACCAGCCGCCGGTATTTGGGCAGCATGCCGGCGTGGTGCACCCCGACGCCGTGCTTGAGCAGACGTGACAGGGTACGGCCGAATCCGGTCGCGAACCGGAAACCGCCGATCGCCTCGGAGATCGCGGCCTTCTCCGCCCTCGAACACAGGTTCACGCTCGTCAGCGACTGGGCGCGCTCGAGGGCTGCGGCCTGGGTGAAGTGCACGACGTAGATCGGCGCCTTGTCGCTTGTGACCAGCTGCTCGATGGTCTCGTGCACCGGGGTGAGCACATAGGTGTGCTCCAGCGGCACCGGCCGCTCGGCCCCGGTGATCCACGCGGTCTCACGTCCTGTGCGCCGGGTCAGGTCGGTGCGCAGATCCGACACGTCGCCCAGGGTGGCCGACATGAGCACGAACTGGGCGCGCGGCAACTCGATCAGCGGCACCTGCCAGGCCCAGCCGCGCTCGGGTTCGGCGTAGTAGTGGAACTCGTCCATCACCACCTGGCCGATGTCGGCGTCCGCCCCGCCGCGCAGCGCCAGGTTCGCCACGATCTCCGCGGTCGCGCACACGATCGGCGCATCGGCGTTCACGGCTGCGTCGCCGGTCATCATCCCGACGTTCTCGGCGCCGAACACCTCGCACAGGTCGAAGAACTTCTCCGACACCAGCGCCTTGATCGGCGCGGTGTAGAAGGAGCGCTGTCCGCGGGCCACGGCCATGAAGTGTGCGGCGACGGCCACCATCGACTTCCCCGACCCGGTCGGGGTCGCCATGATCACGTTCGACTCGGCGACCAGTTCGAACACGGCCTCGTCCTGGGCCGGATACAGGGAGATGCCCCGATCCTCGGTCCAGGCGACGAACGCCTCGTAGAGGGCCTCCTCGTCGCCGGCGTCTGCGGGCAGCCGGTCGAGCAGGTCGGCCCCGCTCACGCGTCCCGCCCGTCCTCGGTGTCCGAGTCGTCGTCGGCGTCGTCCGGATCAGGCCCGTCGTCGTCGGCGGCGGGCGGGTCGGTCTGCTCGCCGAACCCGAAGCCGTCGCTCTGCTCGGCCAGGAAGCGTTCGAACTCGGCACCGAGCTCGTCACCGCTGGGCAGGTCCTCGGTCTGGGCGAGCAGCGAGGCCCGCTTCTCCTCGGCCGCGACGTAGGCGTCGTACTGGTTCTCCAGGGCGCTGACCACCCCCTGGACCTCCTCGTTGCCGGTGATCTGCTCGTCGATCTGCTCGCGGGTGCGCGCGGCCGCGGTGCCCAGCGCCGACAGCGGCAACTCCAGATCGGTGTTCTCGGCGACCGCCTCGAGCATCTTCAGCGCGGCCTCCGGGTAGTCCGACTGGGCCAGGTAGTGCGGCACGTGCACCGCGAAGCCGAGCGCCGGATGGTCCTTCTCGCCCAGCCGCAGCTCGATCAGCGCATCCACGCTGCCCGGGACCGTGATGCGGTTGTCCCAGGTGTGGTAGTCGCCGGCGATCTCGACGTTGGCCGAATGCGCGGTCATGCCGATCGGCCGGGTGTGCGGCACGGCCATCGGGATCGAGTTCAGACCGACGGTGCGGCGCACCCCGAAATGCTCGATCAGTTCGAGCACCGCGGCGGTGAACCGCTCCCACTGCAGGTCCGGTTCGAGCCCCGACAACAGCAGGAACGGGGTGCCGGTCTGATCGCGCAGCGCGGACAGGGTCAGTCGCGGCGCGGTGTAGTCGGTGTAGCGGTTGTCCTCGAAGGTCATCATCGGCCGGCGCGAGCGATAGTCGATCAGCTCGTCGACCGCGAAGGTGGCCACCGGCTCGGACTCGAGCGCATCACGCAGATGCTCGGTCGCCAGGCGCACCGCGTGCCCGGCGTCGGCGAAGCCCTCCAGACCGTGCACGAGCACCGGGCCCCGGCCGTCCTCCGTGGCCAGATCGGGAACCGGGAACTCCAACTCGTACATCTTCGATCGGTCCTCCACCTAAAGAGCCCTTTCCTCACCGTGCCACCACCGGCGCACAGGCCGCCGCCCAGAGGGGGCACAGATGCGCGAACGTCCTGCCTCTATCGTAGTGGGACGATTCGAACGGGGCCCGACCGGGCGAGCCGTGACCGACGTGGCGGGCGACCGCCGGTTTCGACCGCGAGGAGGCGATCAGGTGCGCATCGGCGGCACGCCGCGCCGCGGCAGGCGCTCGGCCATGCACAGCGCCGTGGCCGCGATGACGATCGCCGTCGCCGCGGCCACCACGCTCAGCGGGTGTGCGACCACGGTGCTCACCGGGGTCGCGGTCGGGCCGGGGGAGAGCGCTCAGACCGATCCGTCCGAACCCGGACCCGATCCCGGCGCCCTGGTACGGGCCGTGCTCAACGGCGGCGGATTCCCCACCGGCTACCAGACCACGGTGCTCGACGAGCAGGAGGCGGTGCTCGCGGCCGAGGACCTGTCGGCGATCCCGCGGGCGGGGCGGGTCAACCCGGTGCGCTGCCAGGCCGGGGCCTTCCCGGCCGAGGCGGTGGATTTCGCGATGGCCTCGGGCACCGAGCCGGACAGTCGCCAGATCCTGGCCCTGGAGGCCGAACGCGGCGGGCCGAGCGTCGACGAGACGATCGAGACGGTGCAGGACTGTGGGGAGGTCACGGTCGTCGAATCGGGGGTGGCGACCCGGCTGCTGCGCTCGAGCCCGGACACCGCTCAGGTCGGCGGATACCAGGCGGTGACCTACACCCAGCAGGTCGTCGACGAGGACGGCACCGTGCTGCGCGCGATGACCATCGCTCGGGCTCGGCGCGGGGACGTGACCGTGACCGTGACCGGGATGGATCAACAGGGCGGCCGGATCGACACCGGCACGGTGACCGGACTGCTAGGTGAGGCGCTGACCGCCGAACCGTGACTCGGGGGCCCGGACAGCGGACGGGCGTCTGCGCGCCCGGACACACCGGCCAGACATCGCGGTCGTCGCGGGCGGGGTGCGCACCGCGGTTATCCACAGCTCGCACCGGTCTCCCCAGCAGGCGGGGCCGCGGGCGTCGTTTCGGCCCGGCACGGTCGGCCGGCGGGGCGAAGGTCGAGCCATGACCGCACATGTTTCTTCTCACGACCACGACCATGACCACGACCGCGGGTCCGGGCCCGGTGGCGGATCCGGCACCTCCGGCACCCCGATGCGGGTCTCCGGCCCCGAGGGCCTGCTGACCGCATTGCCGGCGATGCTCGGGTTCGCCCCCGACGACTCTTTGGTCACCATCCTGCTCGGCGGGCGTCACGGCCGTTCGATGGTGGCGGTGGCCCGGCACGACCTGGCCGAACTGCGCGGGCCCGAGCCGCGCCGCGCCGCGATCGCCGCGCAGGTGGGCCGGGTGTGTGCACAGGAGCAGGTCACCGCGGTGCTGATGGTCGTGATCGACCCGCAGTGGCGGTTCGGCGTCGACGACCGGTGGCAGCGCGAAATCGTCGAGGACCTGGCCTGGACGCTGTCCGCAGACAAGATCGAACTGCGCGATGCGCTGCTGTGCACCCGCATCGCGGCCGGTGCGGAGTGGATCGGGCTCGGCGACGACCGGTGCGGCAGGCTGTCCGATCCGCGGCAGTCCGCGATGGCGGCCGCGCACGTCTATCAGGGCCGCACCCTGTACGGCAGTCGCGCGGAGATGGCGCAGGTGCTCGCCCCCGGCATCGTCGACCCGGCGGTGGCCGAGGCCTTGGCGGCGCTGCCCACCGCACCGCCCGCCCCAGACCTGGGCGACCGGACCGACCGGGACCGGGACCGGGCCGCGGTGCAGCGGCTGTGCACGGTGCTCGCGGCCGGAACCGGGGCGGGGGAGCTGCCGGCCGATGAGCTGGTGCAGATCGCGACCGATGTGCTGCGCCCGGACGTGCGCGACAGCCTGCTGGGGTTGGCGGTCGGGCCGCTGGCGGCCGGGGCCGAACGTTTCTGGGCGGAGGCCACCCGGGTGCTGCCGGCGCCCTGGCGGGCGGAGACCGCCGCACTGTTCGCCTTCACCGCCTATGCCCGCGGGGAGGGCCCGCCGGCGGGCATCGGGGTGGAGGCCGCACTCACGGCGCGGCCCGGCCACCGGTTGGCGACCCTGCTGTCGGAGGCACTGGGCAACGGCATGCACCCCGACCGGATCCGTGAACTCGCCGAGGTCGGTGTGGCGTGTGCACAGGATCTGGGGGTGCGGCTGCCGTGACCGGCCGGATGGTTCAGCGCGGGGCGGAGTGTGCGCGCTCGCCCAGTGCCCGGGTGTACTCCCAGGCGTCGGCGACCACCTGCGTCAGGTCGGTGCGCTGCGGGCGCCACCCGAGCTCGTCGACGGCGCGCTGTGAGGAGGCGATCAGCACGGCCGGATCCCCGGCGCGCCGCTCGGCGATGCGCACGGGGAAGTCGATCCCGGTGACCTGCTTGCAGGTGTCGATCACCTCACGCACCGAGAAGCCCTCACCCGAGCCGAGGTTGTAGATCCGGTGGGTACCCGATTCGGCGGCCTCGAGGGCCAGCACGTGGGCGTCGGCCAGATCGGCGACGTGGATGTAGTCGCGCACGGCGGTGCCGTCGGCGGTGGGGTAGTCGGTGCCGAAGATCGCGATGTCGGGCCGGTGGCCCAGGGCCGCCTGCAGCACCAGCGGGATCAGGTGGGTCTCGACCACCCGGTTCTCGCCGGCCCCGCCGTAGGCGCCGGCGACGTTGAAGTAGCGCAGGCTCACCGCGCCCAGGCCGCGGGCGTGGGCGTAGGAGGTGATGGCGTGGTCGATCGCGAGCTTGGTCGCACCGTAGGGGTTGGTCGGTGCGGTCGGCGCGGTCTCCACGATCGGCACCCGGTCGGGTTCGCCGTAGGTCGCCGCGGTCGAGGAGAACACCAGGGTGCCCACCCCGGCCTCGCACATCGCGTCCAACAGCGCGATCCCGGCGACGACGTTGCCGTGCCAGTACTTGTCGGGGTCGGTCACCGATTCGCCCACCAGCGACATCGCGGCGAAGTGCAGGACGGCGTCGAAGGGCCCGTGCGCGGCGAGCACACCGGCGGTGTCCGCGCCGACCTCCCCGTGCACGAACTCGGCGCCGACGGGGACCGCCTCACGGTTACCGGTGGACAGATCGTCGAGCACCACGACCTGGTGGCCGAGTTCGAGCAGCCGGGTGGCGACCACGCTGCCGACATAGCCGGCGCCGCCGGTGACCAGGAGTCTCATCAGTCGATCTTCTCCACCATGATCGCGTGCGAGAGGTCTTCGGGCAGTTCGAACGACTGGTGGCCGGCGGCGGCGATGGTCACCCCGTCGGTCTCGCGCTCGACGGTGACCCGCGCGTTGGGCACCACGCCCTTGTCACGCAGACCGCCGAGCACGTCGATGTCGGACTGGACGTGTTCGGCCAGTCGGCGGATCACCACGGCGGTCGGGGTGCCCAGGGGCAGGTCGGACAGCCGGATCAACCCGGCCGTGGACTTGTCGGCCGACCCCGCGCCGAGCTCGGACAGTCCGGGGATGGGGTTGCCGTAGGGGGAGGTGGTCGGGTTGCCCAGCACCGCCATCAGCCGGCGCTCGACGTCCTCGCTCATCACGTGTTCCCAGCGGCACGCCTCGGCGTGGACGTCCTCCCAGTCCAGGCCGATCACATCGACCAGCAGCCGTTCGGCGAGCCGATGCTTGCGCATCACCGCCACCGCCAGGGAACGGCCCTGCGGGGTCAACTCCAGTCGGCGGTCACCGCCGACGGTGATCAATCCGTCGCGTTCCATGCGGGCCACCGTCTGACTGACGGTCGGTCCGGACTGCTCGAGGCGTTCGGCGATGCGCGCGCGCAGCGGCACCACGCCTTCCTCCTCGAGTTCGTAGACGGTGCGGAGATACATCTCCGTGGTGTCCACCAGATCCCTCACAACACACCCCTATCGTCGGCCCCATCCTAGCCACGGGCGATGGCGGTTGCGTAGGGACTGCCTGGCCTATCGGTCGGACCTGTCGCAGTGTTCGGATCGGCCGAACATCGCCGCCCTCCCGAGCCCGGAGCTTGCCGATGCCCGCGCGCACCGCGGGGGTGGCGCAGTAGCGTCGGACACATGACGTTCCCGATTGCGCCTCGCGTGCGGTCCGCCGCCTCGACCGACCCGGCGGTGATCTGGTCCCCGGACTACCTGTCCTACCGGCTCAGCGCCGAACACCCGATGAACCCGGCCCGGCTCGCGCTGACCATGGCGCTGTCCACCGAGCTGGGGCTGCTCGACGGCATCGAGACCGTCCGACCGACGGTGCCGTCGGACGGCGAGCTGATGCGCATCCACAGCGCCGACTATCTGGCGGCGGTGCGCGATCCGGCCGGCAAGATCGAATACGGGCTGGGCAGTGACGACAACCCGGTGTTCGAGGGCATGCACGACTCCAGTGCGCTGCTGGTCGGCGGCTCCCTGGCCGGGGCGCGGGCGATCGCCGGGGGCCGGACGGACAAGGCGGTCAACATCGGCGGCGGCATGCACCATGCGATGCCCGGCCAGGCCGCGGGCTTCTGCGTCTACAACGATGCGGCCATCGCGATCTCGTGGCTGCTCGACAACGGCTTCGACCGGATCGCCTACATCGACGTCGACGTCCACCACGGCGACGGCGTCCAGCGTGCCTTCGTGCACGACCCACGTGTGCTGACGGTGTCGATCCACCAGCATCCGGCGACCCTGTGGCCCAACACCGGGTGGCCGGCCGAGATCGGGTACGGCGACGCCGAGGGCACCGCGATCAACATCGCCGTGCTGCCCGGGATGGGGGACGGGCCGTGGCTGCGCGCCTTCCACGCGGTGGTGCCCGGCGCGGTGCGCGCGTTCAAACCGCAGATCATCGTCAGCCAGTGCGGGGCCGACAGTCACCGTGAGGACCCGCTCGCCGACCTGGCCCTGACCGTCGATGCGCACAAGGCCTCCTATCAGGCGATGCGCGATCTGGCCGACGAGGTGGCCGACGGGCGCTGGCTGGCGCTCGGCGGTGGCGGGTACGGCCTGGTGCAGGTGGTGCCCCGGTCGTGGACGCACCTGATCGCCACCGCGCTCGGGGTCGATGTGCCGGCCGACGCCGCGACCCCGGCCGACTGGCGCGCCCTGGCCGAGACCACCCGGGTGGGACTGCCCGCGGACATGGTCGCCGGGGTCACCGTGCCCACGACGATGGGTGAGACCGGCCCGCCGCACTTCCTGCGCTGGGACGGCGGGCGCGGCGCGGGCGGGACCGATCCGGGTGCCGATCGCGTCCAGCGGGACCTGGCCCGCATCGACTCGGCGATCTTCGACACCCGCAGCAACATCTATCCGCTGCTCGGCCTGGACCCGGAGGATCCTCGTGACTGATTCCGCAGACCCCGCAACCGACACCGACACCGGCGCCACCGAACCCGATACCGGCGCCGAGGTACCGGCCTACCCGCAGCACTGGTCGGCCGACGTGCTGGCCTCCGACGGGCGGGCGGTGCGCCTGCGCCCGATCGTCCCGTCGGACGGCGACAAACTCGTCGAATTCCATTCACGGCTGTCCGAACGCACCCGCTACCTGCGGTACTTCGGCCCCTATCCGACGATGTCGGCGCGTGACGTGCGGCATTTCACCGAGGTCGACTACTCCCGTCGGGTGGCGCTGGTGATGGAGCTGGGCGGGGAGATGATCGCCGTGGGCAGCTACGAGGGGCTCGCCGCGGTCGGCGACGGCCGCTCGGCCGAGGTGGCCTTCGTCGTCGCCGACGACCACCAGGGGCGCGGGCTGGGGCCGATCCTGCTCGAACATCTGGCCGGGGCGGCCGCGGAGAACGGGCTCGAACGGTTCGTCGCCGAGGTGCTCAGCGAGAACCGGCACATGGTGGCGGTGTTCCGCGAAGCCGGCTACCAGATCGACCGCAGCTACGAGGGCGGGGTGGTGCACCTGGAGTTCGCCATCGACCCGACCGAGGCGCTGTTGGCCGTGCGCAACGCCCGTGAGCGTGCGGCCGAGGCGCGCAGTGTGCGCAACGTGCTCACCCCGAAGTCGGTGGCGGTGATCGGCGCGTCGAACGATCCGCTCAAGGTCGGCCACGCCGTGCTGACCAATCTGCTCGAGGGCGGGTTCAGCGGACCGGTGTATCCGGTCAACGACGAGCACCGGTCGGTGCGCGGGGTGCGCGCCTACACCTCGGTGCGCGAGATCCCCGACGATGTGGACCTGGCCGTGATGGCCGTGCCGGCCACCCAGATGGATCAGGTCCTCGAGGACTGCCTGGCCAAGGACGTCAAAGCACTGGTGATCGTGTCCTCCGGCTTCTCCGACTCCGGGCCCGAGGGGGTCGAGCAGGAGCGCCGGCTCGTGCACGCCGCCCGTGCCCACGGCATGCGCGTGGTCGGGCCCAACGCGCTCGGGGTGGCCAACACCGACGGTGAGATCGGCTTGAACTCCACGCTGGCGCCGGTGTTGCCCGGGCGCGGCCGGATCGGCTTCTTCTGCCAGTCCGGTGCGCTCGGCATCCAGATCCTGGGCGGTGCGGCCTCCCGGCGTCTGGGCCTGTCGACCTTCGTCTCGGCCGGCAACCGCGGCGACGTCTCGGGCAACGACGTGCTGCAGTACTGGGACACCGATCCGGCCACCGATGTGGTGCTGCTGTACCTGGAGAGCTTCGGTAACCCGCGCAAGTTCTCCCGCATCGCCAGGCGGGTGGCGCGCAGCAAACCGATCGTGGCGGTGAAATCCGGCCGGCACGCCGTCGTGCCCGCCCTCGGGGCGACCGGCATGGAGATCGACGAGGCGACCGTGCGGGCGCTGTTCGAGCAGTCCGGGGTCATCCAGGTCGATTCGATCGCGCAGCTGTTCGACTGTGCGGCGCTGCTGGCCTATCAGCCGCTGCCTGCGGGCCCGCGGGTCGCGGTGATCGGCAACTCGACCGCGCTGGGCCTGCTCACCGCCGATGCGGTGCGCAGCGAGGGTCTGCATGCCCGCGACGCGGTCGACCTGGGGGCCGGTGCGGATGCGGCGGACTTCCAGGCCGCGATCGAGACGGCGCTGGCCGACGACGAGGTGGACGCGGTGATGGTGGTGTTCGTCCCGCCGATCGCGCTACCGGCCGAACCGTTCGCCGGCGCGATCCGGGATGCGGCGCAGACGGCGCGCAAACCGATCGTCACCACCTTCCTCGCCGAGGAGGGGCTCTCGCCGTATCTGTGCGTCTCCGACGACAACGGCGACCCGCTGCCCGGTTCGGTGCCGTCCTATCCGGGGCCGGAGCGGGCCGCGCTCTCGCTGGCCCGGGTGTGGCGCTATGCGGACTGGCTGCAGGTGCCGGTCTCCCAGCAGTACCGCCCCGACGACATCGACAACGCGGCGGCCACGGCGCTGATCGGCAAGTGGGGACAGGTCGACCAGCGGCGGTGGCTGACCGAGGCCGAGGCCGCCGAGCTGCTGAGCGCCTACGGCATCCCGGTGATGCCGCTGGCGGTGGCCGACGGGGCCGAGGCGGCGGTCGCGGCAGCCGAGGAGGTCGGCTATCCGGTCGCGGTGCGCGCGATCGATCCGGCGCTGCGCCGGCGTCCCGACATGACCGGGGTGCGGCTGGACCTCAACGACGCCGAGGCGGTGCGCCGCGCCCACCGGGACCTGACCGCCGGTCGGGACGAGACCCGGGTGCAGGTCCAGGCGATGGCGGTCAAGGGCATCAACTGCGTGCTCGCCGTCCAGGACGACCCGTCCTTCGGGTCGGTGATCTCCTTCGGCCTGGCCGGGGTGATCTCCTCGCTGCTGGGCGATCGGGCCTATCGGGTGCTGCCGGTGACCGAGGCCGAGGCCGAGGCGCTGATCGATGAGCCGAAGGCGGCCCCGCTCTTGCGCGGCTACGGGCTCGGCGACCCGGTCGACCACGGCGCACTGGTGGATCTGGTGCACCGGATCTCGGCGCTGATCGAGGACTGTCCGCAGGTGCGCGACCTGGTGCTCGATCCGATCCTGGTCGCCGCGGACGGGGCGACGGTGCTCGAGGCGCAGGTGCGCATCGGCCCCGAACCCCAGCCCTGGGATCTGGACACCGGGCCGCGCCGGCTCAGCTAGTCCGGGGCCCGGCCGGCGCGGCCCCGGCCGGTGAGGCCTCCGCGGGCTACAGAGCAGGATCGTCGCGGGCGGAAAGACATGGGGAAAGGCCGCGGCCGGGCACCGACATCGGTGCCCGGCCGCGGCCTGATCATCGGTCCCGCGCCAGGGGCCACGCGGGAGCGCGCAGGTCAGCCGGCGTAGGCGCGCAGCTTGTCGGCGCGCTCGCCCTCGCGCAGCTTGTTCATCACCTCGCGCTCGATCTGCCGCACGCGCTCGCGCGACAGGCCGAACAGCTTGCCGATCTGATCCAGGGTGCGCGGCAGACCGTCGTCGAGTCCGTAGCGCAGGCGGATGACCTGCTGCTCCCGCTCGTCGAGGGTGGCCAGCACCGCACGCACGTCGTCGTTGCGCACCGAGACGATCACCGAGGCCTCGGCGTCGGCCGCCTCGGAGTCCTCGATGAAGTCGCCCAGGGGGGCCTCCTCGTCGGCACCGACCGGCATGTCCAGGCTCACCGGGTCACGGCTGTGGTCGAGCAGGTCGGCGATGCGCTCGACGGTGATGCCCGACTCCTCGGCCAGCTCCTCGTCGGTGGCCTCGCGGCCGAGCTGCTGGTGCAGCTCGCGGCGGATCCGGGCGAGCTTGTTGATCTGCTCGACCAGGTGGACCGGCAGCCGGATCGTCCGGCCCTGATCGGCCATACCGCGGGTGATGGCCTGCCGGATCCACCAGGTGGCGTAGGTCGAGAACTTGAAGCCCTTGGCGTAGTCGAACTTCTCCATCGCGCGGATCAGACCCAGGTTGCCCTCCTGGATCAGGTCCAGCAGCGGCATGCCGCGGCCGGTGTAGCGCTTGGCCAGTGAGACGACCAGCCGCAGGTTGGCCTCCAGCAGGTGCTGGCGGGCGGACTGGCCCTCACGGACGATGGTGGCGAGCTCACGCTTGCGCACCGCGCCCAGGCGGGGACGGGTCTCGAGCTGGTAACGGGCGTACAGACCGGCCTCGATGCGCTTGGCCAGCTCGACCTCCTCCTCCGCGTTGAGCAGAGGGGTCTTGCCGATGCCGTTGAGGTAGACCCGGACCAGATCGGCCGAGGGGCTCTGGGCGTCCAGGTCTGAGGTGCGGCGGGTGGTGTTGCGGGCGGCGTTGCGGGCGGGGGCGCGAGTTTCCGTGCGAGTCATCGGTTGCCTCCTGGTGTTGGCGTCTCACTAGCTACAACGTTCATCGGGCCGGAGAAAGTTCCCCGGTGCTGATTACTTATGCAACACGGTGGATCTGCGCGCACACCTAGGCGACGCTGAGAACCCGCTGAGAATGCGGGGCAGGTGCTCAGTCGGCGGTCATCGGCACCACCAGACCGTGCCGGATCAGGTCGGTGATCACCCCGGTGACCGCGGTCAGGGTCTGCTGCGGATCCCGGCCGCGGGCGGCGGCCAGCAGGGAGGCGACCGTGGTCACGGTCGCCTGGCCGCGGGCCAGACCGCTGAGCACCGCGATGGTGTCCTCGTCGACCTCGTGCACCCACCGGGGCCCGTCCGCGCGGTGCAGCCGGGCGACGGTCTGCTGGAAGACCGGGGTCTGCGGGTCGGGGTCGGCGACGCCGCCGGGCTGGAGCACCCGCTCGAGCACCACCGAGTCGGCCAGGCGCACGGTCGCCTCGGCCACCGGGTGGGCGGCCAGCCAGTCGCTGCGGGCGAAGTGCGCGGTGACCTCGGCGCCGAGCGGATCGTCGTAGGGCTGGGTCAGCTCCTCGGCGGTGACCGTGGTCGGCCCGTCGATCGCGCGCAGATAGACCACCCCGAAACCGACCGCCTCGACCTCGGCGGCGGCGAGCGCATCGAGCCAGGCGCCGGCCTGCGCGGCCCCGTCCGCGCTGCGCGGATCGACCCCGCCGTCGCGCAGCCAGGTGCCCACATACAGTTCCGGGTCGGCCACATCCCGCTGGACGATCCAGGCCTCGACCCCGTGGTCGGGCAGCCAGGAGGCGACCCGGTCGCGCCAGTGCTCACCGCGTCGGTGCACCCAGGCGGCCAACAGGGTGGCGATCCCGCCCGGGTTCAGATGCTCCGGGGCGGTGGAGACGACCAGCCGGGAGGCGCCGTCGAGATCCAGGCCGGAATCGCGATAGGTGTGCCCGATCCCGCCGGGGCCGACCACGAAGGGCGGATTGGCCACCACCCGGTCGAAACGGCGCCCGGCGACGGGTTCGAACCAGGAGCCGGTGAGCACCTCGACCTCGCGGTCGTTGAGCACGGCACCGGCGCGGGCGAGCACCGTGGCCCGCGGGTTGACGTCGGTGGCGGTGACCGAGGCCGCGTAGTCGGTGGCCTGGAAGGCCTGTATGCCGCCGCCGGTCCCCAGATCGAGCACGGTCGCCACCGGATCGGTGGGGGTGGCGCGCAGCAGCGACACGGTGGCCTGGCCGACCCCGATCACGTGGTCCGGCCCGCTGGGCCGGCCGCGCGCATCGTCGAGATCGGCCAGCACCCAGTGCTCACCGGTACCGAGCAGCACCGGGCGCAGATCCAGCGCCGCCGTCACGTCCTCGCCGGAGCGGGTGAGCAGACCGGCGGCCAGGGCCCGCTCGACGCCGGTGCGCGGCAGAGCGCGCGCCACCTCGTCGATCGGGCAGGGGTCGGCGATCAGGAACAGCGCGATCAGGGTGCCCAGGGGACCCCCGCCGACGATCGCGCGGCGGGCCGGCACCGGTTCGCCGCGATCGAGCGCGGTGTGGGCGGCGGAGCCCAGCATCGCGCCGATCGGCTCGACGCGGTAACGCGCCTCGGTCAGATCGGCGCGCAGGGCGGGCGCGAGCGCCACGAGGTCTTCGGTCAGATCGGC
>Ga0079226_10000674_pt1 | contig 24745 bp, 22 predicted proteins | sample Poulit2014_FD_76345 | JGI IMG/M metagenome (GOLD analysis project Ga0079226, IMG submission 76345) | Agricultural soil microbial communities from Georgia to study Nitrogen management - Poultry litter 2014 | ecosystem: Environmental > Terrestrial > Soil > Agricultural land | place: USA: Georgia...
AAAAAAATTAGCGTATTCACCATTTAAAGTAGTTAAAATAGAGCAAAAGACGTATAATAGACTGTAATTAGAAGAAAATATTCAGCTTTTGGAGTGTTTACATATGAAAAGAAGTAGCCGATTAGTTGCGATAACGAATCAATTATTAGAAAATCCATATCGTTTATTCCGCTTATCTGATTTTTCAGAACGATTCACGTCATCGAAAGCATCAATTAGCGAAGATTTAAATATTATTGATGAGATGTTAGTTTATGAAGGCGTAGGATATTTAGATCGGGTGTTTGGTGCGCGTGGAGGCGTGCAATATATTCCGAACTATTCATCTGAAAAAAGCATCGCATTTATTGATGAATTAAGTGATATGTTGCGAGATCCGAAGCGGATATTACCTGGTGGATATTTATATATGAGCGATATTTTAGGCGATCCGAAAAAAGTGAACACGATCGGTCATATTTTTGCTTCCCATTTTTCTGAGTTAGATATTGATGTCGTTATGACAGTGGCAACAAAGGGCATACCACTTGCTTATGCTGTTGCTTCTCATTTAAACGTACCTGTCGTTATCGTTAGACGAGATCCGAAAGTAACAGAAGGGTCATCAGTGAGTATAAATTATGTGTCTGGTTCATCGCGGCGTATACAAACGATGGTACTTCCGAAGCGCGTGTTAAAAGATGGTGCAAAGGTATGTATTATCGATGATTTTATGAAAGCAGGTGGAACGATTAACGGCATGAAAAGTTTGCTTGAAGAATTTGACGCTGAAGTGAAAGCTATCGGTGTATTAGCTGAGGCAGAGGATGAGGAAGATGAGCGAGTCGTCGATGATTATACGTCTCTCATAAATATTGCGCATGTTGATGATCGTAAAAAAGAAATTTCCGTAAAAAGAGGAAATATTACTATTCATACTAAAGAATGAACATTTAAAAAACCTTTTACTCATGGATACTTAGCGTCCTTGTTGTGAAAGGTTTTTTTCGTGTAAATAGTGCATAAATGTCAGGCGATATCATTAAAAATACCAAGTAAATCGATATGAAAATAAATTTTTAGAAAAAACAAAAAGTTTTTCGCGAAAAAAGAAGGAGTTTTAAATGTTATGACGAACTATAGTGTTAGCAAACGAGGTTTAGCAATAGAAAAGGGGTGAATACATCATGGAAGTGACAGACGTAAGACTACGTCGTGTGAACACGGAGGGAAGAATGCGAGCGATTGCATCAATTACTTTTGATGAAGAGTTTGTAGTCCATGATATTCGAGTGATCGATGGAAACAATGGACTATTCGTTGCGATGCCGTCTAAACGCACACCAGACGGGGAGTTTAGAGATATAGCGCATCCGATAAACTCAGACACACGGGCGAAGATTCAAGAGGCTGTTTTAGCAGAATATCACCGCGAAGGTGAATTAGAGGAAGAAGATACGAATTTAGAAGAGATAGAAGTGTCTTAAACTCGAAAAGGGGACTGCTCATTTAAGAAAGCTTAATCATTCATTTGGTTAAGCTTTCTTTTTGTATCATTATTTAAATGTGCGAGGGAAATATGTTGAAAAATAGTGAAAGAAATGTATACTCTAGAATAGGTTGAAATGCGCGTTAAATTAAGTTATATTCATAGATGATGAAAAGAATGGAGGTTACCCCATGGGAGAACGCTACGCTGTCGTTTTAGCAGCGGGACAAGGAACGAGAATGAAGTCTAAATTGTATAAAGTACTTCACCCAGTGGCTGGCCGTCCAATGGTTCAACATGTTATCGACCAATTAAAACCACTTCATTTGGAAGATATCGTAACGATCGTCGGATTTGGTGCCGAAAAAGTCGTTAAGCAACTAGGCGAAGCAAGCAACTTTGTTACACAAGAGGAACAGCTTGGAACAGGTCACGCCGTTCAACAAGCAGAAGAGTTATTAAGCGAAAAACGTGGAACGACGATTGTTGTGTGTGGTGATACACCACTTTTAACAGAAGAAACATTCGCGCAACTGTTTGCACACCACGAAGAACAGCAATCGAAAGCGACTATTTTAACAGCTGAAGCTCCGAACCCTACAGGTTATGGTAGGGTCATTCGTAATGAAAATAATGATGTCGAACGAATTGTTGAACAAAAAGATGCAAATGATGAAGAACTACTCGTTCATGAAATAAATACAGGTACGTATTGCTTTGATAATGAATTGCTCTTTGAAGCACTTAAGAAAGTTTCTAATGAAAATGCACAAGGTGAATACTATTTACCAGATGTTATTGAGATTTTAAAAGATGAAGGTCATCGCGTCAGTGCGTATATTTGTGAAGACTTTGATGAGACGTTAGGCGTTAATGATCGTGTAGCTTTATCACAAGCTGAAACGATTATGCGTAAACGTTTAAATGAAAAGCATATGAGAAACGGTGTAACGATTATTGATCCTTTAAATACATACATTGATGCATCTGTAGAAATTGCACAAGATGTAACGCTTCATCCGGGAACAATATTAACGGGTGATACGAAGATAGCAACTGAATGTATCATTGGACCACAAGTTGAGTTACAAAATTGTCACGTAGGTGAACGAACGACAATTAAAAATAGTGTCATTTTAGATAGCGTTATTCGCGATGATGTTGTTGTTGGGCCATATGCACATATTAGACCGGGATCAGACGTTGGAAATGAAGCGAAAATTGGTCATTTCGTTGAGCTGAAAAAGACGGTCGTCGGCGAGGGAAGTAAAATTCCACACTTAAGTTACGTCGGAGATGCGCAAATTGGCAACAAAGTGAACATCGGATGTGGTACAATAACTGTAAACTATGATGGCCAAAATAAGCATGAAACAAAAATTGCTGATGAGTCGTTCATAGGGAGTAATTCAAACTTGATTGCACCTATTTCTATCGGTAAGTCAGCATATGTAGCAGCAGGGTCAACGATAACGAAAGATGTGCCAGAAGGTGCGTTATCAATTGGAAGAACGAAGCAAACAAACCGTGAAGGTTATGCAGCGAAAATTAAAGCGCAGCAAAAAAATGATGGAGGGTTCTAACTTATGGCATCGGGCTACAAAGACGAATTTCTAAAGGTTTTTTCTTTAAATTCGAACAAAGCATTAGCTGAAAGTATTGCAGAGCATATCGGTACATCTTTAGGTAAGTGTACGGTATCGAAATTTTCGGATGGAGAAATCCAAATTAATATTGAAGAAAGCATTCGAGGGTGCGACGTATATATCGTACAATCGACGTGTGATCCTGTAAATGATCACATTATGGAACTACTCATTATGATTGATGCACTGAAGCGCGCTTCAGCACAATCAATCAATATCGTTATCCCTTATTACGGTTATGCGAGACAAGACCGTAAAGCTCGATCAAGGGAGCCGATAACAGCCAAGCTTGTTGCAAACTTATTAGAGACAGCAGGTGCAAGCCGTGTCATAACTTTAGACTTACATGCGCCACAAATTCAAGGATTCTTTGATGTACCGATTGATCATTTACAAGCGGTGCCGATTTTATCGGATTACTTTAAAGAAAAGAACTTCGAAGACCTCGTGATTGTATCTCCTGATCATGGAGGGGTTACGCGAGCACGTCGTATGGCGGAGCGTCTGAAAGCGCCTATCGGTATTATTGATAAGCGTCGCCCGCGACCGAATGAAGCAGAAGTGATGAGTATTATTGGAAATATCGAAGGGAAAACAGCTATTTTAATCGATGATATTATCGATACAGCTGGTACGATTACGTTAGCGGCGAGCGCACTGATTGAACGCGGTGCAAAAGAAGTTTACGCATGTTGTACACACCCGGTATTATCAGGTCCGGCTGTTCAGCGCATTAATGATTCAGCCATTAAAGAATTAGCTGTAACGAACACTATTCCGTTACATGAAGAAAAGGCAATTGATAAAATTACACCACTTTCCGTCGCATCATTAATCGGAGAAGCAATTATTCGTATTCATGAGTATCAATCAGTAAGCAGTCTTTTTGATTAAAATGAACGTGTCGCTGAAACGAAAAAAAGAAAGTACATGTAATTTTTTCTTAAAAAATATATAATGAAATAATGGAGAATTTTTCTCCTATTAATATTTGGAGGGTATTACGATGGCAGTAAAATTAAAAGCTTTAAAGCGTGATGATTTAAGACAATCAGCAACAAATGACATTAGAAACCGTGGAGACATTCCAGCAGTTGTTTATGGTGGAGATAAAGATTCACGAACAATTTCTATCAATAGTTTAGAACTGATTAAAACAGTAAGAGATAATGGACGAAACGCAATCATTACATTAGATATTGATGGCGGAGACACAGTTGAAGTGATGTTACATGAGTACCAAATGCACCCATTAAAGGACGAAGTTATTCATGCAGACTTCTACACAATTGACTTATCAGAAGAAATGGACGTAGAAGTACCACTTCGTTTAGAAGGAGAAGCACAAGGAGACCGTGATGGCGGAATCTTACAGCAGCCATTATATGAGCTTCAAGTACGTGCGAAGCCTAACGAAATTCCAGAAGAAATCGTTGTTAACATCGATGCATTAGAAATTGGTGACAACATTTCAATTAGTGATTTACCAGCATCAGACACTTATGAATTCTTAGAAGAAGAAGATACGGTACTTGCAGTTATTCTTCCACCAGAAGAAGAAGAGGAAGAAGCAGCTGACGTTGATTTATCAGTTGAACCAGAAGTTGTTGGTGCTGATGATAGCGAAGAAGAAGAGGAAGAAGAATAAAGTAAATAATATTATTATAAATAAGCCCTCCTATTAAGAATATCTTGTTAGGAGGGATTGTTGTATTCGTACGTTTAATAAAATTTTATAAAGGATTGACGTCATTGAAGTGTATTGTCGGTTTAGGTAATCCAGGAAAGAAGTATGCAGATACGAAACATAACATCGGATTTATGGTTATTGATGAGTTATTAAAAAGGCATCAATGGCAAGCGAGTCAGTCGAAATTCTCTGGAGACTATACAGTTGAACATTTAAACGGTGAGAAAATTCTTTTACTGAAGCCACAAACGTTTATGAATCTTTCCGGCGAATGTATTCGACCGTTTATTGATTTTTACAAAATTGATCCTGCAGATGTGCTCGTCGTCTATGATGATTTAGACTTGCCTGTCGGAACAGTACGTTTACGTGAAACGGGCGGACATGGAGGTCATAACGGTGTCCGGTCAACGATTGATCAACTAGGGACGAAAGCATTTAAACGATTGCGTATAGGGGTTGGGCGACCAACAGGGTCAATGCCTGTCGTTAATTATGTGTTAGCTCCTTTTGAAAAAGATCAAGAAGAAGATGTAAAAATTAGTATTTATGATTCAGCAGATGCTTGTGAAGAGTGGTTAAATACTCCGTTTGCTAATCTGATGAATAAATATCATGCAAAAAGATAAGGAACATTAATTGTTCGTTATCTTTTTATCGAGCAAATAAATAATTAGTTGTTTATGTATGGATGTTGGGGGTTTGGCTATGAAAGGGATTCATCGTTATTTACAATCGAAAGAAGAAATCCAGTCTATCATCAATGGGGTAGATAAAGGAATGAAAGAGCAGTTAATTGCGGGCTTATCTGGGACAGCGCGCGGACTGCTCGTTTCAGTGTTGGCAGAATCGTTGACTCGACCGATATTGCTCGTGACGAATCAATTGTATCAAGCACAGCAGCTTCATGAAGATTTATTACAATTTTCAACAGAAGAAAATGTTTATTTATATCCAGTGAATGAGCTCATTGCGACGGAAGTAGCTGTTGCTAGTCCAGAATTAATGAGTGCACGTATAGAAGCGTTAACGAATTGGTTAGCGAAAGGTTCGGGAATTTTAATTGCTCCTGTAGCAGCTATGAAGCGTATTTTACCCCCGAAACATTATTGGCAGCAGAATGAACTTTATTTTCAAGTAGGTGAAAGTATCCCGTTACAGCAGTATTTACAGACACTCGTACAAATGGGTTATGTGAGTGCGTCAATGGTGACGAGTCCTGGTGAGTTTAGTCGACGTGGTGGAATTATCGATATTTACCCGATGACTGAAGAACATCCAGTGCGCTTGGAGTTGTTTGATGATGAAGTTGATTCTATTCGTTATTTTGATGCAGATACACAACGTTCATTGGAAACGTTAGAAAAAGTAACGCTTTATCCGGCAAATGAGTTTTTACTAACAGAAGAAGATATGTTGCGTACTGCTCATCGACTGGAAAAGGAACTTGGGAAGTCGCTGAAACATCTGAAGGAAAACGAGCAAAAAGAGCGACTAATGGAAGTCGTTATGCATGATATTGAGCAATTTAAGCAATTGACGTCGTTCGATGGTATGTATAAGTATATGGAGTTTTTCTATGAAGAATCTTTGAGTTTACTTGATTATTTACCGAGTAATGGCTTAGTTATTTTAGATGAAATGAGCCGGATTCAAGAAACTGCGCAACATTTAGATGAGGAAGAAGCTGAATGGCACGGTAGTTTGCTAGCGACAAATGAAATGATTAAAGATATTTCCTTTTCGCATGATTGGACAGATGTGCGGAGCAAAATAGATCATCATCAGCGGATTTATACGTCTGTTTTCTTAAAGCATATAACGAATACACAACCAGAGAACATTGTGAATATATCAGCACGCGAGATGCAAGAGTTTCACGGGCAGATGAACTTGTTGCAAAATGAAATGGAACGTTGGGAAAAGGCAAATGAATCTGTGATCATTTTCGTGCCGAATGAAGAGCGGGCAGCGAAAGTTCAATCGGTATTAGCAGACTATGATATGCGGTCGACAGTTGTTGAACATGTGACGTTGCCGGTAGAAGAACCGACGATTGTCGTCGGCCATGTACAGAATGGCTTAGAATTACCACTTTATAAACTCGTTATTATGACAGAGAAAGAGCTGTTTAAAAAGCAACAACCGCGTCGTAAACATCGTCAATCAATTTCAAACGCTGAGCGGATTAAAAGTTATCAAGAGCTTAAAGTGGGCGATTATGTCGTTCATGAGAGTCATGGGATAGGAAAGTATATCGGGATTGAGACGGTTAAAGTCGGCCAAATGCACAAAGATTATATGCTCATCAAGTATTCAGGTGATGATAAGCTTTATGTGCCTATTGATCAAATTGATTTAGTCCAGAAATTTGTCGGATCTGAAGGAAAAGAACCACGCTTATACAAGTTAGGTGGAACGAAGTGGAATCGCGTGAAAAGTCGCGTACAATCATCTGTTGAAGATATTGCTGATGAACTGATTAAACTTTATGCTGAACGAGAAGCGAGAAAAGGTTTTGCCTTTTCACCAGATACATCTTTGCAGCGTGATTTTGAAGCATCCTTTATGTATCAAGAAACGGACGATCAACTACGGTGTATCGAAGAAATTAAAAAAGATATGGAACGTGAACGGCCAATGGATCGACTATTATGTGGTGACGTCGGTTATGGTAAAACGGAAGTTGCTATTCGTGCGGCATTTAAAGCAATTACAGACGGAAAGCAAGTGGCAATTTTAGTTCCTACGACGATTTTAGCACAACAACATTACCAAACGATTCGCGAACGTTTTCAAGATGAAGCGATTAACATTGGTTTGCTTAGTCGTTTTCGTACACAAAAACAAATGAAAGAAACGCTTGATGAACTGAGAAAAGGAAGCATTGATTTAATTATTGGTACGCATCGATTGCTATCAAAAGATATCGTTTATCAAGATCTCGGTTTGCTAATTGTCGATGAGGAGCAGCGCTTCGGGGTGAAGCATAAGGAGCGTATTAAACAAATAAAGACGAATGTTGATGTACTTACGCTAACAGCGACACCTATTCCACGTACGCTTCATATGTCGATGATTGGTGTACGTGACTTGTCAGTCATTGAAACACCGCCGGAAAACCGTTTCCCTGTTCAGACGTATGTATTGGAGTACAATCCGGTATTTATTAAAGAGTCGATTGAACGTGAGATGGCAAGAAATGGGCAAGTGTACTTTTTATACAACCGGGTGGAAAACATTGATAAAGTAGCTGCAGAAATCAGTTCACTCGTTGAAAATGCGCGAGTAGCAGTTGCTCACGGTCAGATGAATGAGGCGGAACTAGAGAACATTATGCTTGGGTTCTTAGCGGGTGAATACGATGTGTTAGTGAGTACGACGATTATTGAAACAGGTGTTGATATACCAAACGTTAACACGTTAATCGTTCATGATGCTGATCATATGGGACTTAGTCAACTTTATCAATTACGAGGAAGAGTTGGTCGTTCTAACCGGATTGCTTATGCATACTTTACTTATCAAAAAGATAAAATTTTAACAGAAGTAGCGGAAAAACGTCTACAAGCGATTAAAGAATTTACTGAACTCGGCTCTGGATTTAAAATTGCGATGCGAGATTTATCGATTCGAGGTGCCGGAAATTTACTCGGGTCTCAGCAGCACGGATTTATTGATTCTGTCGGTTTCGATATGTACTCACAAATGTTGAAAGAAGCGATTGACGTCCGTAAATTAGATATTGACAATGAACCGAAAGTAAAAGATCCAGTGTTAAACGTTTTAGTCGATGCTTATATTCCGGAGACGTACATTAAAGATGAAAAGCAAAAAATAGATATGTATAAACGTTTCCAATCGCTTCGTTCAGAAGAGGAATTAATGGAATTACAGGAAGAGTTAATTGATCGTTTTGGTGATTACCCACAAGAAGTTGAAGCGTTGTTTAAAGTTGCTCAATTAAAAGCGTATGCTTTAAAGGAGTCTGTTGAAACGATTGATGAAGAAAGAAATAAAGTGACTGTTCTCTTAGATGAAACGCGTAGTCAACAAATTGACGGTGCAAAATTATTTGAACTCGTTAATAACTTAGACCGTAGTGTGCAGCTCGGAACGGTTCACAACCAATTGAAGATTATCTTTAAATGGAGAAAACCACAACCACTTAGCCGTTACGATTTGGTAGCTGATTTAATTAAAAAGCTTAGTACAGTGAATCGCGAAGAGGAAACGGCATAGGTAGTGTGCGAAGCTGATAAGATAAAAGTATCTTATCAGCTTTTTTTACGTATTATTTACTTCGGTATCTTCAAGTAGGTGCTGAGTTGTGCGGGCTATTCATGTTATAATAAACAAAAGAAGTAGAAACGACAGGTTGTTTAGTAGGTGAGACAAATAGAGACGAAAACGATCGTTAGAGGAGCTTTGTTGCTGACGATAGCAAGTTTTATGAGTAAAATTTTAAGTGCGGGGTATCGCGTTCCGTTGCAAAACTTAACGGGTGATCTCGGTTTTTACATTTATCAGCAAGTGTATCCTTTATTAGGCATGATGATTATTTTAGCTTTATACGGATTTCCGTCTGCGATATCAACACTTGTAGCTGAGCAAAAAGATCAACATTCACGTTTGTCGTTACTAAGCTTTTACATACCTGTGTTCGTTATTTTGCTCGGAATCTCAGGTGGATTAGCAGCTCTCATATGGATGAGCGCGCCGTGGATAACATCGTTTATTAGTGACGGAACGTTAGAGAGTGCGTATCGTATCGTTGCAATGGCATGTTTGTTTATTCCCGCGATTGCTGTTCTTCGTGGATCCTTCCAGGGGTTGTATGTGATGCACCCAGTCGCTTATTCACAAATAGGTGAACAGCTTTTTCGTGTGTTCATTATAATTTACGTTGCTTACGCTGTAAGTGAAGGGCGCTTTTCAACGGAAGCAATCGGTGAAGCTGGTGCTTATGCAGCGATTATTGGTGCAGTCGTTGCGTTCGTTATTTTATTTATCTATTTTATACGCATAAAACCTTTCACACTAAGAACATATGATATTCCGTGGAAAAAGTATCTCGTGACGATTGTTAGTTTAGGAATTGTCGCGTCACTTAATCATATGATTTTATTAGTTCTTCAGTTAGCAGATGTATTTACGCTCGTACCGAGTTTGTTAAAAGGTGGCTTTGCGCCGTTAACAGCGATGGAACAGAAAGGGATTTTCGACCGAGGACAGCCATTGATTCAAGTGGGGACAGTTATCGGTTCGTCATTTGCGTTAGCGTTCATCCCAGCGACGTCGCTTATAAAAGTTGTGGAAGAAAGTTCGAATACGTATCGCCATATTCGCCATGCTTTTTCATTTAGCTTTTATTTAGCTGCAGGTGCGACGATTGGTTTATTTGTTATTTTTCCGGAAGTGAATACACTTCTTTATAAAAATACACTCGGAACTGATAGTTTAAGAATCTTGTCTATCGCTATTTTACTTAGTTCTCTTTGTATAACAGCGACGTCAATTTTGCAAGGATTGAATGATTATAAATGGTCTGCTCTATTTATCGTTTTAGCGTTTATTATTAAGTTGTTCGGAAACATGTTACTCGTTCCGTTTCTTGGCATTACCGGTAGCGCGATAGCGACTGTTATTAGTTTACTCGTTTTAGCTATTGCTGTTATGAAGCAATTAAACGTTCGTTTACGAGCCATTAAACTATTTTCGAGTATAAAGAGTCGTGCAGTTATAGGTGCTGCATCTGGAATGATTGTTTATTTAACCATTATTCGACTGTTGATACCATTTAATGTTATGAACCGGCTGCAATTGCTCATTTACGTTCTGTTTTTAGCAAGTAGTGGAGCGGCTATTTATTTTATATTATTGTTGCGACTACGGGCATTTTCAGACGAACAGTTAAGCACATTGCCATTTGGCCATCAGTTGATGAAGTGGAATAAAGGTAGGGATAATAATGGAGAATAAAATATATATTGTCGGCTTAGGTGCCGGAGAGGTGGAGCAATTATCATTAAAAGTGTACCGCCTATTAAGTAATCAAAAGTATCCTTTATACATTCGGACGGCTGACCATCCAGTCGTAAAAGATTTACGAGAAGAAGGGATTACGTATGAATCATTTGATACTTTGTATGAGAGTCATGATCATTTTACCGATGTATATGAGGCGATTGTTGAACGCCTTAAAACATATGCTCAATCATCTTCGCTCGTATATGCTGTACCGGGTCACCCGATGTTAGCCGAGCGGACGGTACAATTACTTAATGAGCAGACAGACGTGGATGTTGAAATAGTCGGTGGACAAAGTTACTTAGATGACATGTTTACGACATTAAACATTGACCCAATTGATGGCTTTCAATTCGTTGACGCGACTTCATTCGACCGTGAGCAATTAAATTACGAGCAACATTTAATCTTTTGCCAAGTGTATGATCAGTGGACGGCTTCAGAAGTGAAGTTAGCATTGCTTGAAGATTTACCTCCGACCCATCAAGTGACGATTGTTGACGCAGCTGGCACGAGTGATGAGACGAAGAAGAGCGTTCCTTTAGCTGAACTCGATCATGAAATTGGCATTAGTAACTTGTTAAGTATCTACGTGCCGCCAGTTGGACGTTTAGAGTTAACACATACGTTTAAGCGTTTAAAAGAAGTCATTGCGATCTTACGAGGACCAAATGGATGTCCTTGGGATCAAAAGCAGACCCATGAATCACTGCGAGCTCACGCGATCGAAGAAGTGTATGAATTAATTGATGCGATTGAGCGTGAAGATGATGAAGGAATCATTGAGGAGCTTGGTGACGTCCTTTTACAAGTCATGCTTCATAGTCAGATTGGCGCTGATAGTGGCTACTTTACTGTCGATGACGTGATCAAACGTGTGACTGAAAAAATGATTCACCGCCACCCACACGTATTTGCGAAAGGTACGGAAGCGGAAAATAAAACGTGGGATGAATTAAAAGCAGAAGAAAATTACGGACGGATAGCAAATGATAATTATTTATTAAGTGATATACCAAAGCAATTCCCAGCACTTATTAGGGCAGAAAAGTTGCAAAAACAAGCGGCGAAAGTCGGTTTTGATTGGACAAATGTTCATGATGTTTGGGCAAAGGCTGATGAAGAACTTACTGAGTTACAAGAAGCAATCGATCACGAAGATGAGCTAAATATAGCTGAGGAATTCGGTGACGTCCTGTTCGTCATTGTGAATTTAGCCCGTTTTTATAAAGTAAAAGCAGAGCTCGCTTTACATGAAACGAATGAAAAGTTTATTTCACGATTTAATCACGTTGAACGTCGCGTCAAAGAGAATGCTCAATCGTTTGCAGACGTATCACTAGCAGAAATGGATCATTACTGGGACGAAGCGAAAGGGGAGGAATAAATATGCGGTTAGATAAATTTTTAAAAAATTCACGTTTAATTAAACGAAGGCCATTAGCGAAAAAGGTAGCAGATGAAGGTCGTATCCAAGTGAACGATCAAACGGCAAAAGCTGCCACAAATGTTGAGGAAGGAGATATTATTCGCATCCAATTCGGACAAACAATTGTGACAGCGAGAGTATTAAAGACGTTAGACGTCGTTAGAAAGAACGATGCTGAATTGATGTACGAAGTAATAAACGAAGAACGTGTAGCAACTGAAGAATAAGAGAGTCGTTTATTAATGATTAATAAAGGGTATGTTTCATAGCGACGAAAAATGTTTAACTCCGTAGATGAATATTTAAAACATACGACCATTTTGTACATAAAAAAATAATTTTAAGAAAAGTTTACAAATTTCTTGCTAAATATAGTACAATGATGGATAAGTTCATCCATTTTTAAATAAAAACGTAAGGAGATATTAGCTATGCAGACAAACAAAAAATCTGTGACAAGACTTAATTCTAGTTATATGAAGCAATACGATGCCCATGTTGTTAGGCAACAGAAGAAAAAACAACGTCTCGTTCGCCGATTGATGCTCGTTGCATTTATATCCGTTATTGTCATTAGTAGCATGGCTGTTTATCATGTGAAGCAACGATCACTTCAAGCAGATGTGAAGGAAAAATATTCACAACTCGAAGATGAACTCGTTACACTGAAAAAGACAGAAGCAAATTTTAAAGAAGAAATTAGTTTGCTGAATGATGAGGAGTATGTTCTAGATATTGCTCGAACGAATTACTTTTTCTCAAAAGAGGGCGAATTAATTTTTAAAGTTGAAGATGAACAGCCTAGATATTGATAGAATTTGATATCTGGGCTATAATATAGGAAAGAGTTCTTAAATCTTAAGGAGGAGCATTTTTTTTATGTCAATTGAAGTAGGCAGCAAAGTTAAAGGTAAGGTAACAGGAATCACTAATTTTGGAGCGTTTGTTGAGTTAGAGCAAAAGAAAACGGGGCTCGTTCACATTAGTGAAGTTGCCGATAGCTATGTGAAAGACATTAATGAACACTTAACAGTAGGCGAAGAAGTACTCGTTAAAATTATTAATGTAGAAAAAGACGGTAAGATTGGTTTATCGATTAAAAAAGCTCAAGATAAGCCAAAAAGTAAGCCTCGTGCAGCGAGCAGTAAAGAAAAAGCGGAATCGTTTGAATCAAAAATGAACCGATTCTTAAAAGATTCTGAGGACCGTTTAGCCTCTTTAAAGAAGCACACGGAATCCAGACGTGGGGGTCGAGGTGCGAAAAGAGGATAGCAATTGCTGTCTAGAAATGATGCTCTTATAGTTTAGTAGAAATTATTCTTATAAAATAATCAACCAGTCATGCTTATCATTTGATAAATATGGCTGGTTTTTCATTTTGTCTGATCATGTGACAGTTATAAGTGAAGAACGTCGGGCATATGTTTATAAAGTGTTACGATAAAAAAAGCAATCCTTCGACTCTACATGAGAGAAAGGATTGCAATTTTTTCGTTCTTATGTGAATAGCGGCGGAGGGAGTTGAACCCACGACCTTTCGGGTATGAACCGAGCGCTCTCGCCAGCTGAGCTACGCCGCCATGTATTAAGCAAACGTTATGTGCTTAAGTACAAAAGGTATCATACAATAGTTCATAATATCTGTCAAGCATATGTTGCTTTCATTTGCCTTCAAGATGGGGTTAGTGTTGAATTCATAAATTCGTACAACTTTTGAGTACATTTACGAGGGAATAATCGGTATACTAATTAAGAAGGTTATTAAATATGGGGTATGAAAAATGATAAAAAAGACAGTTTTGCCATTTATAAAAGAGCAGCAGTTGCTTCATAAAGGGGCAACAGTGCTAGTTGCTGTATCTGGTGGACCAGATTCTATGGCTTTATTACATGTGTATAAGGAGCTCAAACAATCATGGCAATTAAACGTTATTGCGTTATCTGTTGATCATCAGTTTCGCGGAGAGGAGTCGCAAGAAGATTTGCACTTTGTCAAAGCGACAGCTGAAAGATGGGGGATTCCTTTCGTATCAACAACAGTAGATGTCCCTCAATATATGGATGTTTATCAACTCGGCACGCAAATAGCGGCACGTGATGTACGGTATGCTTTCTTCAAGAAACAAATGACGTATTTTTCAGCGGACTATTTAGCGCTTGGTCATCATGCAGATGATCACGTAGAAACAGTCGTTATGGCACTTGCTAATAGTGCGCAATCACGCGCATTAACGGGTATTCCGACAAAGCGACCATTTGCTGAAGGGCATATTGTTCGCCCGTTTCTTTCTGTCACGAAGGAACAAATATTAAGTTACTGTACTGAGCAGAAGATTCATACGAGGCATGATCCATCAAATGATGAGACACATTATACGCGCAACTATTTTCGTAAAAAAATTGTGCCACTGTTATATGAGCAAAATAAGCAATTGCCTTATACGCTACACCATTTAAGTGAATCGCTGAGAGCTGATGAGCAATACTTGCGAAGTGAAGCTGAAAGAGCATTTCAAAAAGAAGTTTTGTTACTTAAAAATGGGCAAGAAGGACGAATTTCTAAAGAAAGCTTTCAAACATACCCAGAAGCTTTACAAAGACGTATGTTTCATCTAGTATTAGAATGTCTGTATAAAAATAATATTCCGAAACAATTAACATATAAACATGAACAATTATTTCTAGACATTCTTCGTGGTGAGCAAAAGAATAAGCAGCTTAACTTTCCACGTAAGCTAGTGATTGAAGTGTCATATGATGATATTATTTTTTATTTTCCTGATGTAGTCGAGACGTACAACTACGAACTACGTATTCCAGGGAAAGTAGAACTTCCCGGTGGTTCCTATGTAAGTGCGGAAGTGGCAGACGAGCAGTCTGAAGAAACGAGAGAAACGTTTATCATTCACGTGACGGATAATCAGTTACCATTACGTGTTAGGACGCGTGAGCCAGGTGACCGCATGCACGTGAGAGGACTTGCAGGAAGTAAGAAAATAAAAGATATCTTTATTGATGATAAGATTAGGCGTCATCACCGAGAAACATGGCCGATCGTGACGGACCGAGAAGGAACTATTTTATGGCTAGTTTCTTTACGCAAATGCGCGGTCGAGCGGATAGATAATGAACAGACGACGTCTATTCGCCTGACATATAGCCGTCATAACGTACAGGAGGACGAGGATGCATAACGATATTGAATCAATTTTAATTACGAAAGAAGAAATTGATGAAACATGTGCAAAAGTAGGTAAAGAGTTAACTGAAGAATATGATGGTAAATTTCCATTAGTCGTAGGTGTGTTAAAAGGTGCCGTTCCATTTATGGCAGATTTAATACGAAACATTGATACGCCACTGGAAATGGACTTTATGGACGTGTCGAGCTATGGACGTAACTCAAAGACGTCAGGAGAAGTGAAAATTCTTAAGGACCTTGATACGAAAGTGGAAGGTCGTGACCTACTTATCATTGAGGATATTATAGATAGTGGGATTACGTTAAAATACTTAGTCGATTTATTCAAATATCGACAAGCGAAATCGATTAAAATTGTGACATTACTTGATAAACCGACCGGACGATCAGCGGAAATCAAGGCAGATGTGACTTGTTTTGAAGTGCCGGATGCGTTTGTTGTCGGTTACGGATTAGATTACGCACAAAAGTATCGTAATTTACCATATATAGGTGTTTTGAAGAAAGAAATATATGATTCGTAAGTGTTTAGAGTGATTAGTTGTATTATAACTTTTTAGTATGGTAATATGTATTATAGTTTTTCCCGAGGTGGGAGGAGGTTAGCAATGAATCGATGGTTTAAAAGTATATTCTTTTACGGTCTTATTTTCCTTGTGCTAATCGCAGTCATTGGACTGTTTAAAGGGCAAGGTGAAGACGCAGAAGAGTATAATGTCCAAGAATTTATGGAAGCATTGAGCAATGGTGAAGTAAAAGAAATGACAATGCAACCGAAAAATAAAATTATGCGCATTACAGGTGTACTTGAAAAAAATGAAAAGCCGTTTTTAACACAAGTACCAGATAATACTGATATTGTCGCGTCGATAACAGAGCGTGCATCAGAACAAAGTATTTTAAAGATTGAAGAAGAAGAGCAACCGAGTGCATTCGTTAGTTTCTTAACGATGATGTTGCCGTTCCTTATCATTGGGTTAATATTCTTCTTTATTCTTACGAGAGCCCAAGGCGGTGGCGGCGGTGGTGGCCGTGTAATGAACTTTGGTAAGAGTAAAGCTAAGTTATATAATGACGAAAAAGAGAAGAAGCGTTTTACAGATGTTGCGGGAGCTGATGAGGAGAAACAAGAATTAATTGAAGTTGTTGAATTCTTGAAGGATCCTCGTAAATTTACAAAAGTCGGCGCACGTATTCCGAAAGGGGTTCTTTTAGTTGGACCTCCAGGAACAGGTAAAACACTTTTAGCGAAAGCAGTTGCTGGTGAAGCTGGAACACCGTTTTTCTCAATCAGTGGTTCAGACTTCGTTGAAATGTTCGTCGGTGTTGGTGCTTCACGTGTTCGTGATTTATTTGAGAATGCGAAGAAAAATGCACCGTGTATTATTTTCATTGACGAGATTGATGCAGTAGGTAGACAGCGTGGAGCTGGCCTAGGTGGTGGACACGATGAACGTGAACAGACACTTAACCAGTTGCTCGTTGAGATGGATGGATTTGGTGCGAACGAAGGTATCATTATGATGGCTGCAACGAACCGTCCAGATATTTTAGACCCGGCACTTTTACGTCCAGGTCGTTTTGATAGACAAATTACAGTTGATCGTCCGGACGTTCGTGGCCGTGAAGCAGTTCTTAAAGTTCACGCACGTAACAAGCCGTTAGATGAAACTGTTGAATTAAAGACGATTGCAATGAGAACGCCAGGTTTCTCTGGAGCAGATTTAGAGAACTTGCTGAATGAGGCAGCTTTAATTGCTGCGCGTCATGATCAAAAGTCAATCAGTATGTTAGATGTAGATGAAGCGATTGACCGTGTCATTGCGGGACCGGCGAAGAAGAGCCGTGTTATTTCTGAAAAAGAAAGAAAGATTGTTGCGTATCACGAAAGTGGTCATACAGTTATCGGTATGGTTTTAGATGATGCTGATACTGTTCATAAAGTGACGATTGTTCCGCGTGGACAAGCAGGTGGGTATGCGGTCATGTTACCGAAAGAAGATCGCTATATTATTACGAAGCCTGAGTTGTTCGATAAAATTACTGGTCTCTTAGGTGGTCGTGTAGCGGAGGAGCTCATCTTTGGTGAAGGACACGTAAGTACGGGTGCTTCAAATGACTTCCAACGTGCAACGAACATCGCGAATAAGATGATTACTGAGTACGGGATGAGTGAGAAAATCGGACCTGTTCAATTTACAGAAAGCGGTGGCGATCCATTCTTAGGAAGAGACTTGCACAGTGATTCAAATTATAGTGATGCAATTGCTCACGAAATCGATCAAGAGATGCAAAACTTTATTAACTATTGCTATGAACGTGCGCGTGATATTTTAACTGAAAATAAAGAGCAGTTAGAGTTAATCGCTCAAACGTTATTAGAAGTAGAGACACTTGATGCTGAACAGATTAAATCTTTATTCAACGACGGCGTATTACCGCCAGAAGAAGAAAAAGAAAATCGTACGAATAGTGAAGAAGAAATAGAAGCGACTGAAGATGACCTGCCAGAATCTTATGAGCAAGCAAAAGAAAAAGCAGAAACAGCTGAGTCAGCAAAGCGCAAGCATTTAAGTGAGGACGCTTCTGATGTAGATAATGAATCCACTGTTGAAGACGAAGAAGTAGAGACAGAGGAAGAAGCATCTAATGATGAAGAAGAAAAAGATAATTAATGAATGATAGCAGTCTCTCTGTTTGAGAGGCTGCTTTTATATGTTTAAGAGATAATTTAGCAGTTGAAGTAAGGGAGGAAAAGACAATGTTATTTGTTATTGACGTCGGTAATACGCATACCGTTTTAGGTGTATTTGCCGAAGAGAAACTAACGCACTATTGGCGCATTAAAACGGATCGATATAAGACAGAAGATGAATTGTCAGTTCTTGTGCGAGCATTATTTGATCAAGGGGACATATCATTTTCTGATGTACAAGGAATCGCAATATCTTCAGTCGTTCCGCCGATTAACCAAGTGTTAAATAAAATGAGCGAAAAATATTTCGGTATAACACCGCTTATTATTGGTCGTGATAATATTCAATCGTTTATTGATATTACGTACCCGAAACCGAAAGAAATTGGTGCTGACCGTATTGTGAATGCTGTTGGTGCGCTTGAGCAGTATGAAGATAAGTTACCATTTATAATTATCGATTTCGGAACGGCGACGACATTTTGTTACGTCAATGAACAGAAGCAGTACGTTGGCGGGATTATCTCTCCTGGTGTTAACATTTCATTAGAAGCTCTTTATAATAAAGCTTCAAAATTACCACGAGTTGAGATTCAACCACCAAATGAAATTGTTGGACAATCAACTGTTGAAGCGATGCAGTCAGGCGTTTATTATGGCTATTTGGAACAAGTAGATGGTATGATAAGACGCATAGAAAAAGAATTAAATATTGAACCATATGTCATTGCTACTGGTGGAATGGCGCCATTAATCGTTAAAGAATCAAAAAAGGTATCAGTCATTGATGACCACTTAACGCTTCGAGGCCTATGGTCTATTTATTATCATTCAAATAAAAAATAAACATATATATAAAGGAGTTTTAAATGATGGGCGATTACTTAGTAAAAGCGACGGCATTTGACGGACACATTCGTGCATATGCTGTTCAATCAACAGACACTGTTGAAGAAGCGAGAAAACGTCAAGATTCCTGGGCGACAACAACAGCGGCACTCGGTCGAACGTTAACGATAACGAGTATGATGGGTGCTATGTTAAAAGGTGACGATTCACTGACGGTAAAAGTAGAAGCAAACGGACCGATCGGAGCAATCGTTGCAGATGGAAATGCAGATGGTGAAGTACGTGGCTACGTGACAAATCCACACGTCCATTTTGATTTAAATGAACAAGGCAAATTAGATGTTGCTCGAGCTGTTGGGACGGAAGGGCATTTAACAGTGACGAAAGATTTAGGGTTAAAAGATTATTTTACTGGGCAAGTAGAGATTATTTCTGGTGAAATTAGTGAAGATTTTACGTATTACTTTGCTAACTCAGAACAAGTTCCGTCAGCGGTCGGTGCGGGTGTATTAATAAATCGTGATCATTCGGTACTCGCTGCTGGAGGTTTTATTATCCAAGTGATGCCTGGCGTAGATGAAGAGATGATTGAACGATTAGAAGACAACATTCAGTCAATTCCTCCGATTTCAAAACTTATCGAAGAAGGATATACACCTGAGCAAATATTAGAAAAGCTTTTTGTCGATGAACAATTAACGATTCATGAGAAGATGCCTGTTTCATTTAAATGTAAATGTTCATTAGAACGTGTTGAGCGAGCAATTGTCGGACTCGGGGCAGATGAGATAAACGCAATGATTGAAGAAGATCATGGGGCAGAAGTAAACTGTCACTTCTGTAATGAAACATATGATTTAAGTGAAGAAGATTTACAGCAATTACTCGAAAAAGTATAAAACGAAAAAAGTGTAATCGATAAAAAGATTGCACTTTTTTTATTTTTAAGCTTTTACAGTTGACATTTTTTTCAAGATGACGTACATTATAATTAAACCAATCGGACAAGTGCGAATTAGGAGGAAACATAATGAAAGTAACGAACAACATTGCAGAATTAATCGGTGAAACACCAATTGTTAAATTAAAAAGCGTAAGTGAGGACAGTGCAGACGTCTACGTTAAGCTAGAATATTTTAACCCAGCGAGCTCTGTGAAAGACCGTATTGCTTTAGCGATGATTGAAAAAGCTGAAGAAGAAGGCAAGTTAAACAGTGGTGACACAATTGTTGAGCCGACAAGTGGGAATACAGGTATCGGTTTAGCGATGGTGGCTGCGGCAAAAGGATATAAATTAGCGGTTGTTATGCCTGACACGATGAGTGTTGAACGCCGTAACTTATTACGTGCGTATGGCGCAGAGCTTCACTTAACGCCAGGAGCAGAAGGTATGAAAGGCGCTATTGCTAAAGCAGAGGCGTTACGCGATGAGCACGGCTACTTCATGCCACAACAATTTGATAACTCAGCGAACCCGGACATTCATGCACGAACGACAGGAAAAGAGATCGTCGCACAAATGGCAGATGGCCTAGATGCATTAGTTGCAGGTGTTGGTACAGGTGGAACGATTACTGGGGCTGGTAAAGTTGTTAAAGAAAACTTTGCAGGCGCGAAAGTGTATGCTGTTGAACCGGTTGATTCTCCCGTTCTTTCAGGTGGAGATCCAGGACCGCACAAAATTCAAGGAATTGGTGCAGGATTTATTCCGACGGTTCTTGATACAGACGTTTACGATGAAATTGTAAAAATTACGAATGAAGAAGCATTTGAAGCATCACGTGATGCAGCGAAAAATAATGGTGTATTAGCAGGAATTTCTTCAGGTGCAGCTATTGCAGCAGCTCAGAAAGTTGCTAAACAACTAGGTAGTGGCAAGAAAGTGCTTGCTGTTTTGCCAGACAATGGTGAAAGATATTTATCAACAGCACTCTTTGCATTTGATGAAGAATAAAAGAAAAACATATAAACGAGTAGTTTGGCGTAGGCCAGCTACTCGTTTTTTTACGTGATAAGAGGTGTTTTTCTACAAATTTATTCACTTTTAACGTATAATATAAAAGATATGTTACGATAAGAGAAGAAATTATCTCATTGGTAAGGAAGGTCTTGCTTTATGATTTTACGTACGAAAGAAAAAACGTATGACTTAAATGAACGAACATTAGTTATGGGAATATTAAATGTTACGCCTGATTCTTTTTCAGACGGAGGCAACTATACGACGATTAATCGTGCAGTTGAACAAGCGGTGAAGATGGAGGCAGCGGGAGCGGATATTATTGATATCGGCGGTGAATCTACGCGACCAGGACATGAAGCAGTCTCAGAAGAAGAAGAGATTGAGCGTGTCGTGCCAATCATTGAAGCAGTGAAAGAGAAAGTAAGCATTCCTATTTCTATTGATACATATAAAGCGAAAACAGCAAAGTTTGCTGTTGAAGCGGGAGCGAGCATTATTAATGATGTTTGGCGAGCAACGCGGGAGAAAGAAATTGCTAACGTAGCTGCCTTATATGATGTGCCGCTTATTTTAATGCACAACCGAACGAATATGGATTACAATTTATTGATCGAAGATATGAAAAATGACTTATTTGAAAGTATTGAGATCGCGCGCCAAGCAGGTGTGCCGGATGAGAATATTATTCTGGACCCAGGGATTGGTTTTGCGAAAAATTACAATCATAACCTCCAAGTGATGAATGAACTTGAGCAGTTTACAAACTTAGGTTTTCCGTTGTTACTCGGGACATCACGTAAACGATTTATCGGAGAAGTTCTTGATTTACCAGCTGAAGAAAGAGATATCGGTACAGGAGCAACGACGTGTCTTGGCATTGAAAAAGGTGCGACGATTGTGAGAGTACATAATGTGGAAGTGAATGTTCAATTAGCACGTATGATGGATGCAATGCTTAAGGAGGGAAAACCGATTGGATAAAATCATTTTAAAAAATATGCATTTTTATGGTTACCACGGGCTTTTTCCTGAAGAAAATAAATTAGGCCAACGTTTCAATGTTGATTTAGAATTGTATGCGGACTTAAGTAAAGCAGGCAAGTCGGATATTATGACAGATTCTATTCATTACGGAGAAGCTTTCGAAATCGTTCGGGAAGTTGTAGAAGGAGAAGCGAAAGATTTGATTGAAGCAGTTGCGGAAACAGTTGCAGAAAAGTTACTCAATCACTTTTCACTCCTCCTAGCGTGCCAAGTCACTTTAATTAAGCCTGACGCTCCGATACCTGGGCAATTCGAAAGTGTAGCGATAGAAATTTATAGGGAGAAAGCGAATGAATAAAGCATATGTAGCGTTAGGGACTAATATAGAACCGCGACTAGATTATTTAGAACGAGCGATAAAGTTGCTAAAAGACAATAAATCGCTAAAAATTATGAAGGAATCATCGATTTATGAAACGGCACCTGTTGGTTATACAGACCAATCGCACTTTTTAAATATGGTCTTAGTAGTGGAGACGTCACTGTCTGCAATCGCGTTATTAGATGCGTGTCAGGCGATTGAGCAAGAGTTAGGACGTGAACGAACGATTCGATTCGGGCCGCGTACGATTGACTTAGACATTTTAGTATATAATGAAGATGTCATTGATACAGAACGTTTAACTGTGCCACACCCACGTATGGATGATCGTGCGTTCGTTCTCGTTCCGTTAGCTGAATTAACGGACAAAGCTATCGTGAATGAATCAGGTGAAACGGTAAAAGATAAAGTAGCTGCATTAGATGAAGAAAGTCTACGAGAAGTTAAACAATGGCAACAAAGATAAATAATTATTAAATTAAGAGATAAACGGAGTGATCACTAGTGTCGGAAGAATTAAACGAACAAATGCAAGTAAGGAAAGATAAGCTATCAACGTATGTAGAAAGAGGGATTGACCCTTTCGGTGGGAAGTTTCAACGTTCACACGGAGCGGCAGAACTTCATCAACTGTTTGATGAGTTCTCAAAGCAAGAATTAGAAGAAAAGAATGAAGTGGCGACAGTAGCTGGAAGAATTATGACGAAGCGCGGAAAAGGAAAAGCAGGCTTTGCGCATATTCAAGATGCAGATACGCAGATACAAATATATGTAAGAAAAGATGCTATTGGTGATGACGCTTATGATATATATAAGATGGTTGATATAGGCGATATCGTTGGCGTAACGGGTGAAGTATTTAAAACGAATGTTGGAGAGCTGTCTATCGCAGTGACGTCGTTTGAAATTTTATCAAAAGCATTACGCCCATTACCTGATGAGTATTATGGATTAAAAGATGTTGAATTACGTTATCGTAAACGTTATTTAGATTTGATTTTAAATAAAGAAAGCCAAGAAACATTTGTTATGCGTAGTAAAATTATCCAATCAATGCGTCGTTATTTAGATAATCAAGGGTTTTTAGAGGTAGAAACGCCAACACTTCATGCGATTCCTGGCGGGGCAAATGCACGTCCATTTTTAACACATCATAATGCGTTAGATATTGATTTGTATATGCGCATCGCATTAGAGCTTCATCTAAAGCGACTTGTCGTAGGTGGGTTTGAAAAGGTATATGAGATTGGGCGTGTGTTTAGAAATGAAGGGATTTCTACACGACATAACCCTGAATTTACGATGATAGAGCTATACGAGGCTTATGCCGATTACGAAGATATTATGGAGTTAACAGAAAATCTCGTTGCTCATATTGCAGAAGATGTATTAGGAACAACAACGATTACGTACGGTGAAGATGAAATTGACCTGAAGCCTCGATGGAAAAGATTACATATGGTCGATGCTGTTAAAGAGTATACAGGTGTTGATTTCTGGGGAGAAATATCAGATGAAGAAGCAAGATCGTTAGCGAAAGAGCATAACGTTCAAATTACTGACCTCATGACTTACGGACATATTGTTAATGAGTTCTTTGAGCAAAAAGTAGAAGAAGAACTCGTTCAACCGACATTTATTTATGGACACCCTGTCGAGATTTCGCCTCTTGCGAAACAAAACAAAGAAGATCCACGTTTTACAGATCGTTTTGAATTATTTATTGTTCGTAGAGAACATGCGAATGCATTTAGTGAGTTGAATGATCCTGTTGAACAACGTGCGCGATTCCAAGCGCAAGTAGAAGAACGAGAAGCTGGAAACGATGAAGCGCATTTAATGGATGAGGATTTCTTAGAGGCATTAGAGTATGGAATGCCACCAACAGGCGGTTTAGGTATAGGAGTCGATCGTCTAGTTATGTTACTAACGAGCGCACCTTCTATCCGCGATGTGCTACTTTTCCCGCAAATGCGAATGAAGTAAAACAATAAATATATGGCACGAACAGTTTAAGGGTGATGAGACTGTTCGTGTCTTTTATTTATTATGAAGAAGTGTAACTTTGTTGGTGTACTAATAGATTGGACGCTAAACATCGACTGAAAAGCTCTGTATTTATATATTTTTTCACATTGTTGTTGCAATAGTAATTTATTCATGCTATATTAATTAACGTTGTGAAAAAGCACTAACGCATTTCGTAAAATAATTAATTGAAAATAGTTGTTGACAAGGAATGTTTTAAGTGTTATATTTAAAAAGTCGCCAAATTGATGCGACGCACATTTGCTCTTTGAAAACTGAATAAACAACCAAGTATGTCAAGAAAAGAACATCCTAGTTCATTTCTTTTTACAAATTGTAACAAAGCTAAGCAACAAACTTTTTCTATGATGGAGAGTTT